>Ga0066850_10000369_pt1 | contig 25064 bp, 23 predicted proteins | sample ETNtaG_4_FD_67282 | JGI IMG/M metagenome (GOLD analysis project Ga0066850, IMG submission 67282) | Marine microbial and viral communities from oxygen minimum zone, Eastern Pacific Ocean - ETNP201406SV67 | ecosystem: Environmental > Aquatic > Marine > Oceanic | place: Pacific Ocean: Eastern... | reverse complement strand
CCTTCTTCTTAGCTGGTGCCTTCTTCTCGTCTCCTGGCTCCAGCGGCTGTTCTTCTCTTACAAGTCCTTCTCGTTCGGCTTTACGTCGAACTCGATCGGCTTGGGCAATTTGCACACTCGAGGAATGACTTTTTACACCAATGCCAAGCGCGTCGCAGAGCGCGAGCGTCTCATCATTGGTCATACCCAACTCTCTTGCGAGTTCATATACCCGGGGATTCTTGGGCAAACGCGTTCCTTACTTGTCGTTTAGGTCGGTGAGCGGCGGTAGATAGTTCCTTATGTCATCCATCTTCGCAGACGGCGACGAGGTTCCGGTAAATAAAGGTGCTGTAGACCGAACAGCAACGCTACCGGGTATCTTGCCCGCTAGTGGTCAGTTATTCGGCTGTTCTTCTTCTTGTTCAACGGTTTCCTGGTCTTCGGTTGTTTCTAACGAGGGTTCTTCATCCTCAGTTTCTTCGACGATCACATCCTCTTCGACGTTTTCTTCTGCCGCAGAGTCTTCATCTACTGCCGTTTCGCTCTCACTTCCTTCAGCGACTACCTCTTCGTCAAGATTTTCTTCGGATACAGCTTCTTCCGCAGCAGTCGCCCAATCATCAGCAGACATAGCTTCGCTTCCATCAGCTGGAACCCATGTCTGCTCACCTGTCTCGGGGTCTGTAACCCACTCCCCTTCGGCCCAGTCACCTTCTGCGTAGGCATTCTCTTCATCGAGAATCTGAGTTTCGCTCTTTATGTCAATTCGCCAACCGGTCAACCGGGCTGCCAATCGAGCGTTTTGCCCTTCACGACCAATGGCTAGCGAGAGCTGGTGGTCGGGCACCACAACTTCAGCGACACCTTCAATTTCATGAAAGCGAACCTCTCGCACCTTGGCTGGAGACAAAGCTTTAGCAACAAAGTCGTGTTGATCTTCAGAAAAGGGGACGATGTCGATTTTTTCGCCTCTCAGTTCATTGACAACCTGACGCACGCGTGCCCCTCGGGCGCCGACACAGGCACCTACGGGGTCAATATTCGTGTCATTTGACCAAACAGCAATTTTCGTTCTGTGTCCTGGCTCTCTGGCGCAGGCCTTCATTTCGACTATTCCGTCGCTGATCTCTGGCACTTCGAGTTTGAAAAGTTCACGAATCAGTCCCGGATGAGTTCGTGACACTACGATTTGAGGGCCTTTAGCCGTCTTTCGGACCTCCACGATATAGGCCTTGAGGCGACTATTGGGTTCTGGTCTCTCGTAAGGAACCTGCTCCGATTGAGGAAGTAAAGCCTCAACTCGACCTAGATCAAGCAGCGTGTAACGGGAGTCTGTCTGCTGAATAATGCCGGTCACTATGTCACCTTCACGGCCCGCATATTCGTCATATTTCATGTCACGTTCAACTTCGCGAATTCGCTGAGTCAAAACCTGTCGCGCCGTTTGCGCAGCTATTCTCCCGAAGTTTTCAGGCGTGTCGTCCCACTCCTGAACGACATTGCCTTCCTCATCGATTTCTTGAGCGATGACAGAGATGTTGAACGTCTCGTCTATGACAACGTAAGCATCATCAGCAGCGTCAGGCATTCTCTTGTACGCAGACTCGAGACCGTTCGCGACAGCCTCTAGGAGTAACTCCGTTGTCATTCCTTTCTCTGCGGCAAGAGCTTGAAGAGCTTCCATCATGTCCGGGGTAGTCATCGTTGACTTCCTCCCTTGTGATTATTGTTAGATCCGTTTTTCGTCGCTGGTGTACCCGGCTTAGGGGTGGGTCCCCATTCGAAAACTGTCCGTGCCTTTTCAACTTCAGCTAGGTGAACTTCTGTTGCCCCTGAATCCGAGGTATCGATGATTAGCACTCCGCTCTCCACTGAGAGCAAGGTGCCAACAATGCGACGGCGGCCATCGGGCCCGGGGTTGGTTCGGATGTTAACGATCTCACCTACGGCACCAGTGAAATGGTCTTCTTGTCTAAGTCGACGCTCAACTCCAGGGGTTGAGATCTCCAACGTGTATCGACCTGGTATTGGGTCATGTTCATCTAGGATCACAGCGACGGCTCGACTTAGCTGAGATAGCTCATCAACTCCGAGTCCATCATCGCTATCTACGAGAACGGCCAAAGTTCCGCCGCTTTGATGGATGTCGTACAGACTGTGTCCGGACGCTTCCACTACCGGCTGAACTAGCGAAAAAATTGGTTCAAGGTGATTTTGAGAGTCTGTATTCATCACCCCTCCATTTCGCCGTCTTTTTGGGGTTAGAGATTCTTCTGGGCCAAGAAAAAGGACGTGGGCAACGCCCACGTCCAGCAAAGAAAGCTGACCTGTTACTGCAATGGTATCAGTCTGGGACCACTAACCAACTTGAGCTCAAGTGTCGGAGTTACTGCCCTACCGCTTGCGAATCATTTCGACTATCGCCTCGGAATCATTAACGTCTTCGCCCTGGAGTTCCAACAAGGCTGCCCTATCCGCTTCCGCTTCCGCTTCCGCTGACTTGTCAGCTGCAGCTAACGCTCCGTCCACCCCATCAGAAACAATTTTCTGTCCCCATTCAATCAACGCATCGACCATCTGGTCTTCGGGTACAACCTTGACTACTTGACCGCGCACAAAAAGGTGCCCTCTTTTGCGGCCTGCAGCAATGCCTAAATCAGCCCCTTTAGCTTCACCCGGCCCGTTGACTACACAACCCATCACTGCAACTTGTATCGGCAAGTTAAGTTCGGCGAGGGCTTCTTGAGCCATCGCCGTTATCGATATGACGTCAACTTCTGCTCTGCCACAAGAAGGGCAAGCGATCAGATCTAAGGAACTTCGCTCTCGTAAACCGAGAGCTTCCAAGAGTTGACGGCCTGCTCTCGCTTCTTCAACAGGGTCAGCTGTAAGGCTGTAGCGGATCGTGTCACCTATACCCTCATTGAGTAAGGTCGCTATCCCAGCGGTCGCCTTCAAGATTCCAGCTGGTGGCGGCCCGGCCTCCGTCACTCCAAGATGCAACGGAAAGTCGACAGTGTCAGCTAATAGCCGGTAAGCGTCGACCATTAATCGGACGTCACTGGCCTTAACCGAAATCTTCACTTCCTCGAACCCAACTTCTTCGAAGTACCCCAATTCGCGTTTAGCTGATTCCACTAACGCTGCAGCGGTCATGCCATATTTTTCTTCGATGTCAGGATCAAGCGACCCTGCATTGACACCGATTCGAATGGGCACGTCACGGTCTCGAGCTTCAGAAGCAACGGCTTTTATGTGTTGTTCCTTACGAATATTGCCGGGATTAAGGCGTAAACACGCTACGCCTGCGTCTAAAGCTGCCAACGCCAATCGATATTGGAAATGAATGTCGGCGATGATAGGGACCGGGGAACGCGGAATGATACGAGCCAGCCCTTCAGCAGCTTCTATTTCGTTGCATGTACATCGAACAATTTCAGCACCCGAACTAGCCAGCGCGTATATCTGTTCAAGGGTCGCTTCAGCATCAGATGTCTTAGTGGTTGTCATCGACTGGACGCTGATTGGGGCTCCTGCCCCTACCAGCACTCCCCCCACGTTCACACTGCGAGTCATTCGACGTTCAAACATCACCAACAGTCTGTCACCTTGATCGCAAGTTCCCTGCTACGGAATGGCGTCAAAATCCAAGGGGATTCGCTATGTCCAAATAAATTGCTCCCAAACCGAAGAAAGCAAGGAATGCTACGACCGCATAGGTAATGGGCAGCAACCGGGTTGTATCAATGATGTGTCTGCGGCCGGTACTGCCTTCTCGAATACGTTCATAAGTTGCGATCGCTATGTGGCCACCATCGAGCGGCAAGAACGGAAGCAAGTTAAAAACCCCGATGAAAATATTGAATGCCACGAATAATTGCATCCGTTCAGAACCACTTAATCGCTCACTCGCACCTATCTGGACTGCCCCAACGAGCGAAACGGGTCGGGTCTCAAGGTTGTCATTGGCACTCGGGTCATTCGGTGGTGAGAATATGCGGCCCGCTACCTCACCTAGATTCGTAACAATGGTCCAAATACCTCGAATGGATTGACCGACCATGGTCACGAATTCAGTCGCTGTCTTACGAACAGACCCGACCGGACCATATTTAACTAACTTTGTCGCTTGTTGCCCTCTAATGCCCAGCAATCCGTATCCCTCAGCGTCAGCACCCAACGTCGCTACCACCGATAATCTTGTCTCTCCACGCATTATTTCTAGCTGTACCGCTTCGTTCGGCCGGCTTCGCACAATTTCTACTAAGTCGCCCCAAGCTGAAGCAGATTGGCCTTCGACATAGAGGATCCGGTCTCCTGGCTGGATCCCGGCACGCGCAGCGGCACTCTGCTCACCGCCAGTCTCTTGTTCTAGGACACTCGCTACTTCCCAAGAACCTTCTTCAACTACGGGCTCTCCCATAACAGAGAACAGAGTTATCAGCCCAACAAAAGCCATCAGAAAGTGCATGGACGAACCTGCAGATGCAACTAGCAAACGTTTTGGGTAGCTCTGTTGTCTATAAGTTCTCGCTTCGTCTTTGGCGTCAACCTCATCGAGATTTGTCATTCCAACCAATTTGACGTAGGCGCCCACAAGTATCGGCTTGACACCAAACTCTGTTTCACCTCTTCGAAAGCTGAACAGTCTTGGCCCGAATCCAATAAAAAATTCCGTAGCTTTCATCCCAGTAATACGTGCAGTGATGAAGTGGCCTAACTCGTGGGCAAACACTACGAAAGCAATTACTAGGGTGACTACTAGCATCGACTTCGACACCAAACCCAGAAGCACCAACGAACCAATCACGGCTATCAGGCCAAGCATCGCCCGGCCTTGGGGGTTGGTCTGAATACCCGAAGACTCAGTCACTAGTGGTTCCCCTTCACAAGGCGAGTCTCTACGCATTCCCGACCACGTCGGTCGGCTCGAACCACTGCTTCAACGGAATCGGCGTCCGCTCCATCGTGCTGTTCTAAAGCACTCTCAATCAAAGCCGCTATTTCCGACCACGAAATGTGGTTGTTTAAAAAGGCGTCCACGGCGGCTTCGTTGGCACCGTTCATCCATGCCGGTGCTGTGCCACCCATTCGGCCTGCCGAATAGGCCAAATCAAGACAGGGGAACGTCTTCCTGTCTGGAGGTTCGAAATGAAGCGATTGTGTCTTTCCCCAATCAATAGATCCAAAGGAGGTAGAGATCCTTTCGGGATACGCGAGCGCATATGCAATGGGCAATCTCATATCAGGTTCCGACAACTGAGCAATAGTTGTGCCGTCGGTGAAGGTTGCCATCGAATGGACTATTGACTGCGGATGAACCACAACTTCGATCTTTTCGTATGCGACCCCAAAAAGTTCATGGGCCTCTATGACCTCAAGACCCTTGTTCATCAAGGTTGAAGAATCGACCGTGATTTTGGGGCCCATTGCCCATGTCGGGTGTGCAAGGGCCTGTTCAACGCTGACTTTCTCTAGTTCTGTTGGGCTCCAACCTCTAAATGGTCCACCGCTAGCAGTGAGCACCAATTGGTGGAGATAGCGGGCTTGGCCTTCTGGGTCATCCGATCTCAGACACTGGTGAAGGGCACAGTGTTCACTGTCCACAGGAATCAACTCAGCGCCAGGAGTGGAACGAAGCGGCTGAACTAGAGGTCCCGCTGCTATCAGGCTCTCTTTGTTAGCAAGGGCTAACCGCCTACCTGAACCCAATGCAGCAAGGGTCACTCCCAACCCCGCAAAGCCCACAATGCCGTTCACAACTACGTCAGCACGTGTCGCTAACTCTTCGTACGCTGTCGCTCCTACCAACACTTCAGTACCTTTGGGCACTTCCGCTTTTACCTGATCGAGCAACTCGGGTTGACCAATAGCTACGGCATCGGGCCTGAACTCCTTAGCGTGGGCTATAAGCAAATCGGCAGACGACCATGCAGCCAGCGCCACTATGCGAAAACGGTCAGGTTCGGCTCTAACTACCTCAAGAGTTTGAGAACCAATAGATCCGGTGGCCCCTAAGACCGCGACTGTGGTCACTCAGGTACCTCTCAGTTGAGCACAAGGTCGGCAACGAAATATGCGGTTGGTAAAACAAATAGCAGCGCATCAAATCGGTCGAAAACTCCGCCGTGTCCCGGGAGCAGAGTGCCCATGTCTTTAACCCCCATATCCCGTTTAATCATCGACTGAGCTAGATCTCCAACCGGAGCTACCAACGCGACTGCCAAACCGAGCCAGAAACAATCCATCATTGACATAGACCAAGGATGAACTCCGGGGAATCTATTGAGAACTAGCGTCGTTACGACCACAGAAAGCATCATCCCGCCCAACAAACCTTCGTAGGTCTTGTTGGGACTAACCCGGGGAGCAATTTTTGATTGACCCGTGGTACTGCCTATGACGTAGCCACCTACGTCGTAAGCGATGGTGCCTATGACGGCGCCAATCAGAATCGCATCACCATTCGGTCGAGCAAGAATCAAAGCTGCGAATGATCCCAGACCACCAACCCATGCAAACCCAAGCAGGGTGACTGCAAAATTCGCTGTTACGTGTTGAGATTCAACATCGAATAAGAACCAACACATGCCGGTTATGACCAGTAAGGCGAACACCACGGGGTATGCCTCAAAGCCATTGTGGTAAGCCCCAAGGGACAATCCGACAACTGCAGCGAGACCCAGGAGGGTTGCTGGCCTGTAGCCCAAATTTTGTGCTGAGGTGAAGAACTCAAGAGCAGCGAACCCAAGCGCCGCCAGAACCATGACGAGTACCGCCCATGGGCCGACCCTCAGTAATCCGAAAAACGCCGCTGCCAACGCCAGCCCTACAACAATCGCTGCCGGAAGGTTTCGTCCAGTAGACCCTGAGGGTCCGTCGAAGTCCTCCCCCTTGGCAAACCCATGTGTCACTGTTCGATCATCTTCATTCACTTTGGTTGACTCCTCATAGTCTCGGCGACCTTCTCGCCAATGGGGCGCGGGGCCACCAAATTCGCTCCACTCCCCATCCTCATCTTCATCATTTTCTTCCCGGTGACCGTCTAGGTCGGCTTGCGAAGAGCTCTGCATCACTCGTTGGCTTGGTGGCGTGTCGAAAAGTTCGATAACCCGCGGAGCCGACTGTGCAGCTTTGTGGCCAGACTCGCTCTCAAGATCAGACAAATGGTCGCCTTCTGTCTCAGCCGGGGCACTGTCTTCCAGGTCAGAAATTTCAGTCTCAGATAATTGTTCCTCTTCGTCCAAGACCAACTCTGCTGTGGGTTCGTCTTCGAAAACAGCTTCGCTGCTGGGATCCTGACTGTCTCTATTAGGCAGTTCTTCCACTAGTTGTTCATTTTCCTTTGGTTCAGGTTCCTTCACAGTCGTCTCATCGGCGGCAACCTGATCGAAGGCCTCTTCAACATCAACTTGCACCACCGGCTCATCGCTTGACTCATAGACCTCTTCGGCGACCTCTTCAATTGGTCCAGTGTCAAACACCGGAGTGTCATCTTCGCTCGGTCCGATTCGACCAATTATCGGGGAGTCATCGAAGATTGCTTTGTCAAAGTCATCGCCGGCTTCGAAAAGAGTCTCGGTGAATAACTCGTCAGTCGGAACTTCAGGCTGAGAGAAGTCATTGCCGTTCGAATCTTGGGCAGGGGGGTCTTCGCCTTGAGCTGCTGCGTTCGGTTCCATGACTTCGCTGGAGCCTCTATCTAAGTCTCCTTCTCGCACCCCGGCCGAAACCGTTGGAATAGTGTCAGATCTGACAGCATCCATCAGTCCAGTGTCTGAAGTGTCGACGAGATGCGGGTCATCCGGTAGTTGGGGGAATAGACGTGAACCCCCCAGGGGCGAGTTATCAATTTCTGGTGGATCAGGCCGTTCCCCTCCCTCCGGCCGTTCCCCTGAACCAGGTTCTGACCAATGCGGCATGGGTGACTCATCAAAATCAAAGGACAGCAGCGGACCGGTGTCATTACTGTCTTCGATTTCGTCGCGAGGCCTGGGTTCGATCTCGCCATCTTCACTATCAGGCATATCTCACCCCGATCTTTGCTTCAAACTTCAAGCAACTCCTGCTCTTTCGCAGTGAGAGCGCGGTCGATTTCATCAACTGACTTTTGGGTATCTCGGTCAAGGTCCTTATTGAACCTCTCTTTGTCATCCGAGGAAATTTCTTTGTCTTTTTCGAGTGCATCTAAATCCTGGCGCGCTGAACGCCGAAGGTTACGGACAGCGACACGGCCATCCTCAGCCATCTGTTTGACCACTCGTACCAGATCTTGGCGCCGTTCTTCGGTCAAAGGAGGAAAAACCAGGCGGATGAGTTCTCCGTCAGTGTTGGGATTAATACCCAAATCCGACTCCATAAGGGCCTTAGATATACCTTCGATTGAACCACGGTCGAAGGGTTGTACGACCAAAACACGTGCCTCGGGAACAGAAAAACTTGCTAGTTGTTGAAGAGGGACTTCGGCTCCGTAGTAGTTAACTTTTAGCTTTTCGACGAGTGCTGGGGTCGCACGCCCTGTTCGCACTGTTGCGTATTCGTTTTGTGCGTGTTCAACAGCACGTCCCATCCGCTCCCGTGCATCAACACAAATTTCTTCGGCAAACTCGCTCACCTGACTAGCGTACCGATCGCAGCACCGCCGAGTATGGACTCGAAGTTGCCGCGGGTCATTAAGTCGAAAACCACTATGGGCATCGAGTTGTCCTTACATACGGCGATCGCGGCGCTATCCATCACGGCTAGCTCTTGCGAAAGCACGTCAAGGAAAGAAACGTCATCAAGAAGTTCGGCGTTGGGGTCGGCGTTGGGGTCAGCTGTGTATACCCCATCAACCCCTGAATGCGTGCCTTTCAGAACCGCATCCGCATCAATTTCGACAGCTCTCAGCGCAGCCGCAGTATCTGTCGTAAAAAATGGGTTACCCGTTCCAGCAGCGAAAATAACCACGCGTCCCTTTTCCAGATGGCGTACTGCGCGACGTCGGATATAAGGCTCAGCAACTTGTGCCATGCCGATCGCCGTCATCACGCGTGTCGGTACCTCCGCCCTTTCGAGTGCATCTTGAAGGGCTATTGCGTTGATAACCGTCGCCAACATTCCCATGTGGTCGGATTGGGCTCTATCCATACCCCCATCAGAACCCGACATGCCTCGCCAAATATTTCCACCACCCACGACAATGGCAATGTCCACTTCGTGAACTTCACGAACCGAAGCAATCTCTGAAGCAAGATTCTGCAGCACTTCACCACTTATATTTTCACCTGTCGGGTCAGCTAACGCTTCACCTGAAAGTTTGAGAACGACCCGTTTCCACGGAGAATCACCCTCCCAGCGGCGAGTCTGATCCGTCACGTCAGTTACCTATCTCCACCTGGACAAATCGACTGACCGTTGAATCAGCGAGTAGCTCCGAAATGGCTACTTTCTCGTCCTTCACAAACTTTTGTTCCAAAAGAGCCGAGTCGCGAAAGAAACCATCCATACGACCATCAACGATCTTGGGTATCGCCTGTTCCGGTTTACCTTCATTGCGCGTTATGTTTTCGAGTGTTTCGCGTTCCGCAGATACCACTTCTGGTGGAACATCATCTCTCGTCAGATATTTAGGTCGACTACTCGCGATGTGCAAAGCAACATCATGTGCCATCTCGAGATTGCCATTGCTAATTTCAACCAGCACGGCATTAACGCCTCGCCCATTTTGCTGGTGGACATAGGCGTCCAGCACCGAACCCGGACTTGTCTCATACCTAATGACTTGACCTAAGTCGATGTTCTCTTTGAGGGTTATTTTCATGTTCTCAAGGTCGGCAGCACTGTCAGAAGCAGCGCCTTCTCCATCAGCTAGGACTGATGCAAGAATAATTTCAGCCAATTCACCGAATTGTTCGGATTTAGCGACGAAATCTGTCTCACACTTCAACTCCACGATGGCCGCAGCATTACCTTCGACTCGCGCTACAACGATTCCTTCACTATTTTCTCTATCGGAACGGCTAGCGCTCTTAGCTATCCCTTTTTCTCTCAGCCACTGGGCTGCGGCTTCGGGATCTCCATCATTTTCGACCAAGGCTTTCTTGGCATCCATCATGCCGGCGCCGGTCGATTGACGAAGAGCTTGAACGTCCTTGGCGGTGAAATCTGCCATTGGATCTGGTGCACCTCTTCTATTCGGTATTAGCGGACTAGTTTTCCTCGTTCGTTTCCGACGAGTCCTCGGTTGTTGTTTCTTCGGGAACTTTCACATCTACTTCAGGAGTCGTCTCCGACGGAGGGTCGACAACGGGGGTAGCTTGAGCTGCCTGTTCTGCTGCAAGTCGTGCTTCTCGTGCCGCTGCCTCGGCAAGCGCTTTTTGCGCAGCTTCAGCTTGTTCAACCGACACTCGAGCCTCTTGTTCAGGACTACGTTCACCTGAAGCGCTAGCAACTACGCCTTTACTCTCGGCGATGTAACGGCCTTCACGAACTGCGTCCGCTATTACTCGAGTCAACAAGTCTGTACTTCGGATCGCGTCATCATTCCCAGGTATTACATAATCAATTAGATCAGGGTCACTATTGGAATCTGCTACAGCAACAACCGGGAGTTTCAGCCGGTTAGCTTCAGCGACAGCTATGTGTTCCTTCGGTGTATCGAGTACGAAGACCGCTTGGGGGAGCTTGTCCATATTGCGTAACCCATCAAGATTTCGTTGAAGCTTGGTGAGTTCTCGAGTCAGGAGCAAAGCCTCTTTTTTGGGCATGTTCTCAAAATCACCTGCTGCTTGCATCCGTTCGTACTCAAGCATTTTGTCAACACGGCCGCGGATAGTTCGGAAGTTCGTGAGCATGCCTCCGAGCCATCTTTGATTCACATACGGCATACCTGATGCTTTGGCGTATGTTTCGATCGGATCTTGGGCCTGTTTCTTTGTGCCAACGAACAGAAGGGTTCCGCCCTTTGCCACGGTGTCGCGTACATAGGTATAAGCACTGTCCAACAACCCGATCGTTTGCTCAAGATCGATGATGTAAATGCCATTGCGTTCGCCCCACAGGTAGCGATCCATCTTGGGGTTCCATCGTCGAGTTTGATGGCCGAAGTGGACGCCTGCCTTGAGCAGATCTGACATGGTTACAACTGCAGCCATGATTTCTCCCCCCACGGTTAGATTGCTGCACTGAGATCGACACCGTGTTAAGACGGCGACCGTGAGGTCGTCTCAGCTGTGAGTGATAGTGGGCCCAAGTCGAGCCTGAGGGTGAAGTCTAGCGACGCTGCTAGCAAAGCGGTCGCCAAGAGCTACACAGATCAGCCATTATCCGCGAGGGTGGTACTTTTTGTGTTCCTCTTGCAGACGACCCCGGCTGACGTGGGCATACACCGTGGTTGTCGTTAAATCGTCATGACCAAGTAACTCCTGGATCGCCCTCAAATCAGCACCAGCATCAAGCAGGTGAGTCGCATACGTATGTCGAAGTGCATGGGGCGATCTTTCTGTCAGGCCTTTTGCCCGCAGTAAGCGGTGCAAAATACGCCTGACATCACTACGTCCAATTCGGTTTCCCCTCCGATTGACCAACAATGCGTCCGAGTTTCTCTCTCCTGAGACATAGCCATCGTCGAAAGCCTTGCTTCCTTCGGGAATCCACAACTCGGATAACTGACACGTAATTTTAGTTAGGAAAGCCACGCGGAGTTTGGAACCCTTGCCGATGACTTCCATCGTCTGCTTCTTGAGGTTCAAACTGCCTTCGTTGAGGCCACAAAGTTCAGCAACTCGAAGACCTGAGCCGTACAGGAGTTCAATAATCAAACGGTCCCGAAGGTCAAGTGGGTTCTGTGGTGTCTCTTCGTCAAACAATTGCTCAATTTCCGACCGGTGTAATGGCCGAGGGAGTCTCTGGTCTCCTTTGGGAGTTCGGACATTAACTGTCGGGTCCTTACTAATTAGTTTGTTCTTCAATGACCATCGGTAATACCGACGCAAAGCCGAAATACGCCGAGCCATTGTTTTCGGTGCGCGCTCATCCTTTTGCATGTTGGCGATCCAGCTGTCTACATCATTTCGACTAATGAATTCGGGCGTAACGGATCCGGGGGCTCGGTGGCCGCTTGCTTCGCTCCATCGATCGCTGTTTTCTTCAGTCCATCGGATGAAATCGTTCAAATCTTGTCGGTAGGCCTTAATCGTCGCCGGCGACGCAGCTGTCAAGAAGCGGAGAAACTCATTGACATTCCAGACGTCCCGGCTCACACAATGAACGGTACCGACAGAGACGACGGTCGGCCGACCATCTCCAACGGCAGATAGGCGCTGCGTGGCACATTTATTTTGACCGCAACATGAAATAGGGCGAGAACTTGATCAGCAATTGGCCAAATGCTGGCCCGCATCGGTGCATACTGCGGCTATGGGTTACAACCCTTACCGAAAACACACCGCAACCCAGCTTGACTACATGCTGGTGTTAAGCGCAGGTCTTATAGCCGTTGGTCTCGTTATTTGGGGTCTTTTTGGATAGGAGCCGAAGTGTTTGAGCTAGAGCCAGAAGACGGTTACGAAGTGCGACGAATTCAGCCATACCAGGCGACCAAAACTTACCTTTGCCCCGGGTGCAACAGGGATCTTCCCCCTGGACTCGGTCACATGGTCGCCGTTCCACTAGACGCACCTGACCTCCGGCGCCATTGGCATTACGGATGCTGGCAGGCCCGCCATCGACGAGCGCCGCGGGGCTAAGCCTCGCGGAGACGACGTCTCTGGTTAGTAGCGTTTTTCTTTCACTCGGGCTGCTTTACCAATTCGGTCACGTAGGTAATACAACTTGGAACGACGAACGTCACCTACAGCGACACGTTCTATTTGGGCAACAGTTGGAGCATGCAGGGGGAAGGTTCGTTCAACCCCAACCCCAAAACTTATTTTACGAACAGTGAAAGATTCTCTAATTCCTGAACCGCGTCGAGCTATGACGTAACCCTCGAAGAGCTGCGTTCTTTCGCGATTACCTTCAACCACCCTCACATGAACCTTGACCGTGTCACCCGGACCGAACTCCGGGTGGTCAGTTCTTAGCTGGGCTTGATCTACGAGATCAGTGCTGTGCATGGCGCACTTGCTCCTGGTGTGGGGTTCCGGGTTAGGAACGATGACGGGGTGGTGTTGCGTTTTGCCTTCGGTAAAGACTGCAGGTGTCGCAACAAGAACGAACCATCATGCTAGCGGCCTGTTACTCCGAAACGAAGCGGTCGTGGATGCTTATATCGAACTCAGCTAACAAGGAAAGTTCATCTTTTGAGACTCCCCGACGTTCAAGAAGGTCGGGTCGGAGCTCTGACGTACGGGCTATAGCCATAGCAAGTCGCCATCTTTCAACTTGAGCATGGTCACCACTGAGAAGAATTTCAGGGACTTTGTAACCACGGAAGTCAGAGGGCCGCGTCCATTGTGGATATTCAAGTAGGTCACCACCGAAGCTCTCTTCGGTGGTCGAGAAGTCGTTTCCAAGAACTCCAGGCACTAGGCGGGCAACGGTCTCAATAACCACCATCGCTGCAAATTCTCCTCCCGCAAGCACAAAGTCACCAATTGAAAGTTCCTCGTCTACAAGATTTTCCCTAATCCGTTCATCCACTCCCTCATAACGTCCGCAAAGGAGCGAAAACCCGTCCGTGCCTGCTAACTCGGTGGCCTTTTGCTGGTCAAAGCGTTCGCCTCCTGGATCAAGCAAAATCAGTGGCCTGGGTGGATCGACCGCTTCTACGGCCCCAAACACCTGGTCCGGCTTCAAAATCATGCCCGCTCCTCCTCCGAACGGTTTGTCATCAACCGTTTTGTGACCGTCTGTCGCAGTCATCCTTAGATCGTGAACACGGAGGTCAAGCAGGTCAGTTTGTTGGCCTCTACCCAGCACGCTGAGCATCGCCATTTCACCGACTGCGTCCGGGAAAATTGTAAAAATATCTATGCGCATCTCATTAACCCAACTCAAACAATCCATCGGGTACATCGACTATGACTAGGTTCGCTTCAAATTCAGTAACAAATGTAAGCGGTATTAAATGACCTGTGTCCAGTTCAAGTAGGTCGGAAGCCGGGTTAGCTACAACTGCTTCAACCGTTCCACGATCAGTCCCATCGAGTTCGCGAACAGTCGACCCTATGAGTTTATGAACCCACAAAACACCTGAGTCATCCAAGGGAGAGGCCCTCAGAACTAGTCCACGTAGCGTCTCGGCCTCAGTCCGGTTCTCAATACCAACAAAACGCACCAACCACCGATCTTGGTGTGGGCGCGCCGCCCCAACAACCAGTTCCCCCAATGGGCTGGTCAGACTCGTCCCTGGATCAAGTCGTTCGAGTCGGTTGGTAACAAGTCGGACGACAACCTCGCCACTCGTACCATGGGCTCGACCAATAGTTCCGATCTCGAGTAGTTCTTCAGCTTGTGACATTGCTTGGCTCGTTACCTAGCCGAATCCGATTTCAGTCGCTGAAGTCGACCTCAACATCAACGCCGTCTTTGACCGCTGCTGCCCTGACCAACGTACGAATTGAGTTAGCTACGCGACCACGCTTTCCGATAACACGGCCGATGTCTTCCGAGCTCACTTTGGCCATAAGGCTGATCTTCGTGTCGCTCTCTTCGATCTCTAGCTCAACTTGGTCGGGGTGTTCGACTAGCTGGGCAATGAGGTAGAGAAGCACCTCTTCGGCGGTAGTTCCTTCTTGTTCTGTCATGACTGCTCCTCATCATTGCCGTCGGCTACTGAATCGGCTTCATCTTCTGTGGATTCGTCATTTTCGACGACCGCTACTTCATCGTCTTGTCGACTCTCTTCAGGCTCGGCGTCATCGCTCTTAGGTTCATCAGAATCATTCGATTCGGTCACCGGTGCACTGGGCTCGGGTTTCTTCAGAGAAGACTTCTGCTTGGGAGCCGGCGGAGTGGGCGGGACGAATTGCTCGCCCTTGTAGTCCGCCCACGCACCCGAAATTTTGAGCAGTTTCTCAACAGTTTCGCTTGGCTGCGCTCCGTTTTGAAGCCAATGAACGGCACGTTCATTGTCGATCTTGACAACGGATGGTTCCAGACGGGGCTGGTAGGTACCAATAATTTCGATAAAGCGCCCATTTCGTGGCGATCTGCTGTCAGCAGCGACAACTCGATAGGTCGGTTGCTTTTTCTTGCCCATGCGCATTAGGCGCAGTCGTACGGCCATAGTTTTTCAGGTCTCTCCAGGGTCGTCTTATCAAACTTGTTCACCACTCGGCGTCGCCGGCTCGAGAGTCGGTGGAGCGGTAAGGGATGGTATTGCTTTAAGCCAGTACGAAAGCCTACCGGTCTGGGGACCGAACGAACACGCTGAGGACAAAGGTCATCTCATTGACCTGGCAGAGTGAGGTCTAGGTCAGCTATGTCGAGCTTTGGCACATTGGGGTCGCCCTTAGGCTGAACTCGGCTATTGCCCGCTTTCGTGGGCCCCTTTTTCCCTTTCTTTGCCTTCTTTCCTTTTGATTTGCGTGGTTTGGTCTTGGAACCCAGGCCAGCCATGCCTTTCATCGTTTTCCGCATCTCTTTGAATTGCTTGAGCAAGTTACTCACTTGAGCCGTCGTCGTACCACTCCCGTTGGCTATTCGTGCTCGTCGAGAACCGTCAACAACTTCAGGATTATTCCGCTCGCTTGGTGTCATCGAAAGAACGATCGCTTCCACCCGATCGATCTCTCGTTCATCGATGTTTGCGTCTTTCATTTCTTTCGGAACCCCAGGCATCATCGACATGATGCTTGAGAGGTTTCCCATTTGACGTACTTGGCGAAGCTGGTCAACGAAATCATCAAGCGTAAACGTTCCTTCTAAGAGCCTCTGGGCCGCTTCCTCGGCCGCTTCTTGTTCAAAGACTTCTTCTGCCTTTTCGATGAGTGTTAAAACATCGCCCATTCCGAGGATGCGTTCAGCCATCCGATCGGGATGAAACTGGTCAAAATCTTCAAGCTTCTCACCGGTCGAAGCAAAAGCTATGGGTCGACCCACCACTTCCTTAACCGATAGAGCTGCCCCGCCGCGCGCGTCACCGTCAAGTTTGGTGAGGATGATCCCATCTAATTCAAGAGTCGCATGGAACGCCTCCGCTGTGTTGACCGCGTCCTGTCCCGTCATCGCGTCGACCACAAGGAACGTGTGATCGGGTTCTACCGCATCAGAGATCTGCGCTATCTCATCCATCAGCGCACTATCAACTGTTAGACGACCCGCAGTGTCAACAATGAGGACATCGCGACCCGTCAGCTGTGCTTCTTTCAGTGCATTTCTCGCCGCCTCTATGGCATTGGTGGGAGAACTAGAAACAGGAACATCTATCTGTTTAGCCAGCGTCTCCAACTGTTCAACCGCAGCCGGGCGTTGCAGATCGGCCCCAACAAGCAACGGGTTTCTTCCCTGGGATTTGAACCATCGAGCTAACTTCGCCGACGATGTGGTCTTTCCTGAACCCTGCAAACCGGCCATGAGCACAACTGTCGGGGGCTTCTGCGAATAAGCAAGCTGGAACGACTCTCCACCCAAGATTGTCGTGAGTTCTTCGTTAACGATCTTCACGACCTGTTGTCCAGGGGTCAAACTCTGGGTGACCTCGGTATCGAGACACCGGGTCTCGGTGCGCTCCACGAACCGTTTTACGACATTGAAATGAACGTCGGCTTCTAGCAAAGCCAGACGAATTTCACGCATAGCTTCAGCGACGTCGCTCTCGTTCAGTCGGCCTTTTCCTTTCAGGCGGCCGAGAATTCCATCGAAACGATCTGTAAGTGAGTCGAACATAAGCGTGGTCAGGCTATCTGCACCGGTTCACTGGACTTGTGGGTGTTATGAATCATCACCAAATAGCGCTTCCACAAACTGTTCTGGGTCGAAGTCAACTAAGTCGAGGTCACCTTCACCTAACCCCACTAGCTTCACCGGCAGGCCCAATTCTCTTTCAACTGCGAAGACAATTCCGCCCTTCGCTGACCCATCAAGCTTGGTGAGGATAATTCCAGTGACACCCACGGCTTCAGTGAACTCTTTCGCTTGACTAAGACCGTTCTGGCCTGTTGTGGCATCAATGACCAAGAGGACTTCGGAAACTTCCCCCGGGCCACGATCCGCCACTCTCCTGACTTTCGCCAGCTCCTCCATCAGATTCACTTTGTTGTGAAGACGTCCCGCCGTATCTGCGAGGACAACATCAATTTCACGAGCCATAGCGGCCTCAGCCGAGTCGTAAATGACTGAACTCGGGTCTGCACCCTCACTGCCACGGACAAAATCTGCCCCGCAACTATCAGCCCATCTTTCAAGTTGTTCAGCTGCTGCAGCTCGAAACGTGTCACCTGCCGCCAGCAGCACATCCATACCATCATCAGTCAATCGACGCGCAACCTTGCCAATAGAGGTCGTTTTTCCAACACCATTGACCCCAACAAACAGCCATACAGGCACCGCTCCCTCTGAAGCCGTCAGCAACATCCCTCTGTCTCGGGAAAGATCGCTTTTCATTTGCGTTTTCAATGCCTCTAGTAACTCGGTTCCGTTTTCCAGTTTTTCTACCTCAGCCGTATCTCGGAGCCTGTTGACCACATCCATCGTGGTATCCACTCCAACGTCCGCCAATATCAACAGTTCTTCGAGCTCTTCCCACATCGAAGAACTAACTGAATCTCCACGTATGCCGCTCAACCGGCCCGAAATCATGCCCCGTGCTTTAGACATCCGTTCTCGCATTGAAACGGGGGCAGGTCTCTTATCTCCGCCTGAGGTCTCTCCCCTGACAGGAGGATGGTCCTGCTCGTCAAGGTCAAGAGAAGCATGATCCTCTTCTAATTCAGTTCCTACCGCACTAGTTGGCTGACTTCGCTTACGCGTTGTCCATGCCCGATGGGCCCAAGGCAAAACAGCTAGTCCCACCATCAGTGCTACAAAAACAATTATTAGTAAGGACGTATTCACCGTAACTGAAAGCTACAAAACAATTTGAAACTTCGTTGGCTTCGCTGTCACGAAGCAACCTTTTCGCTTAATACTCGAGAGGAACCGCCCGGAGCCATCGATACGCCATAAAGAACATCAGCTGCTTCCATTGTTCGTTTCTGGTGACTAACGATCAGCAGTTGTGCCTCTTGCTGGAACTCAGAGACAAGATCAAGGAATCGGTGCAGGTTGATGTCGTCAAGAGCTGCCTCCACTTCGTCCATTACATAGAACGGGGATGGGCGACTACGAAATATTGCGAAAAGGAAAGCTAAGGCGGTCAAAGAACGCTCTCCGCCAGATAACAGCGAGAGTTTTCGCACATTTTTCCCAGATGGTTTGGCTTCTAGCTCGATACCAGTTTCAAGCATTTGGTCAGGGTGTGTCAGAGTTAGTTTCCCTTCTCCTCCAGGGAAGAGGGTAGAAAATATCTGCTTAAAATTTTCGGCAACATCACTGAACGCAGCCTCAAACACGTCAACGATTTCCGTGTCGACAGCAGCAATTACCTTGTTTAATTCTCTGCGGCCAGTCCGAACGTCCTCTAATTGTTCTGCAACAAAATCGTGTCGCTCCTTGAGGGCTTCGTATTCCTGCAAGGCCAGCGGGTTTATAGGACCCATTCGACGGAGGTCGCTCTCAAGTTCTCGAACACGCGCTGCGGGGGTGACAGATTCGTCGAGCGTCGGTTCCGGTGCGGCGAGCGCCTCGTCTGAGTCCGCATTCAGTTCATTGCGAAGCATTTCTCGCAAGCTGTCGACTTTAAATCTACGTTCAGTCTCAGCTATCTCATTGGATGCCGAAATCTCTTGTATATCGGCCAATCCTTTCTCAAGAGATGACCGCTCTCGACGCAAGACTTCTAGACGATCAGCGATGATCCTTACCTCTGCAGATAATTCAGTGCGCCTCTCACGTAAAGATCCAACCTCTTTTTCTAGGGTGCCTAGCCGTTGCTCGAGCAGCCCACGCAAGACAGTCAGAGCTGCCGAGGTTTCCTCTACTCGTCTAAGCCGGTCCGTTTTCCCAGTGGCCTCTTGATCATTCTCTTCGAGCAGACTGCTGATCTCATTTCTACGATTTTCGGCTCGTCTTGTTTGCTCTTCGAGCGCTTTTTGATTGGCTTCAAGTTCTGCACGTGTTTGGGTCGCTGCGCGGATCCTGCCTTCCAGATCGCGTCTTTGTGTATGCGCGTCGGTGACAGCTGACCGTTCCAAAGTCTCGGCCGCCTCCAATTCGACTAAGCGCCCTTCCAGTTCACTCACTCTTGGTTGATCTCGGTCTATTACTTGAGTCAGTTCAGCTAGTCGCGTCTCAAATATTTTTCGTTCCGAATCTAAATCTCGGCGCTGTCGTTGAACTTTGTCGATTCCATCAGCCGATCGTGTCAAAAGATCGTCATTGCCTTGAAGTTGGGATAGTGCTTCAGCGGAGCGAATTTGGCTATCTCGTTGTCTGGATTCCGCGACTTCTCGTTCCACCTCCGCAGCTTCTCTTCTGGCAGTGGCCAGCTGCACTTCGTCTCGGGCGTCTTCTAAGGCCGTGATGGTGGAAGTGTTATCGCCCGGCCTGATACTCCATCCATTCGGTCCACAACAATGCCCGCTCACCGTCACAACTGTTAGTCCAGGATTTTGCTCGGCAACGTCAATTGCTTCCGACCATCCACCTTCAACACATACAGCAGTAGCCAGCAGTGAGTCCAGAAGCGGGTCAAGCTGTGGTGTTTTTCCCGTTACGTGTTCACGAAGAAGGTCCCCTGAATCCGGTCTCTCCGTCCCCGAATATGGACTTTTTATCGCTAATACTGACCCGCTCGCCTCAGACGCACCCAGCCGTTCCAATGCCATCCTGGCCGTCTTTACATCTTCGACAACCACAGACGCGAGAACCGACCCTAACGCCGCTTCCACCGCTGTCTCCCAACCTGGGTCAACATCAACTAATTCGCCCAAGACACCAACAACACCCTCAATTTCCTGGAGTTGTTGGAATCCTGAACTTTCACGGGCCGTTGCTATAGCCAATTCAAGAGCTTCAACCCTGGCAGACCAGTTCTGTTCGTCTTTCATCGCCGATTGTTGCTCATCAACTACAGCAGCCAAAGCCTCTGCAGCAGAATCCGATTCCTTTTGGGTCTGATCTACGTCTTGAACCATGGCCGCTTCGACATCTGAAGCTGAGGCGAGACTCATTTGTAAGTCATCAAGATGTTGTTCAGCCTGAGAAATTTCAGTGGTCAGCTGTTCAACCCGCTTAGTAAGACGGCCGTGTTCTACTGCGAGCCGTTCAAGCCCTCGTGTTAGCGGACCTAATTCCCCTTTGACTTCAGCTGCTCTTTTCGCTGCATCGAGCCCGATAAGCGGTGCATCAATTTCCAATGAGTCAGCCTCGCTAGCCAACCGTGTTTCAGTGTCGGCTAACTCCACAAGTTGCCGCTTAATGGTCCCCTCACGGCTCACTAAATCATCAAGTTCATCGGATAATCGTGATGACTCTGCTTCAAGGGTCAGAGCTACGTCTGCTGACATAAGCGAACCTCGGTCTCGTTCCGTCGTTCTGGAACGTTCGTCGACTAGAGCGATCAAGCCACGGCACCTCTCTCTGAGAGACTCAACCCTGGGTAGCAAGTCCATGCCCTGATCTCCGGCGGCTGCTAGTTGTGCTTCCGAAGCACTTATCTCTATGTCGAGTCCCCCTATTGCTCCACGCAATCTCACTTGTTCGGCGTTAGTTTCTAGAGTTTGCTCCTTTGCCGCAGCTTGGGCAGTTTCAAGAGTTCGAATTTCCTTACCCGTTAGGTGAAGCCGAATCGACCTGAGTTCTTCGGCCACCGCTCCGTGGCGTTTTGCAGCATCTGCTTGTTTTTCGAGGGGCCGCAACTGACGTCGCACTTCCCTTTGAAGGTCTTGAAGTCGCGTCATGTTGGCTTCCGTCGCAGCTAACCGACGCTCTGCCCGCTCTTTCCGTCTGCGGTATTTAAGAATTCCCGCTGCTTCTTCAACTATCGCTCGTCGGTCTTCTGATCTTGAGTTCAGCACCTGGTCAATTTGGCCTTGAGCGACAATGACGTGTTGTTGTCGTCCCACTCCGGCATCGCTCAACAGTTCTTGAATATCAAGAAGCCGACAAGGAACTCCGTTTAGCGAATACTCGGAATCTCCTGAGCGATACAAGGTTCTTGTAACTGTGACCTCCGTGAACTCTATTGGTAATGAACCAGAGGAGTTGTCGATCACCAGACTGACCTCTGCACGTCCAAGAGCGGGGCGGTCAGGGGTACCGGCAAAGACGACGTCTTCCATTTTTCCGGATCGCACAGTGCTGGGCCCCTGAGCCCCGAGCACCCAGGCAACGGCATCAACAACGTTGGATTTACCGCTGCCGTTAGGACCGACTACGACCGTTACTCCTGGCTCGAATTCCAGCACTGTTGGGTCAGCAAAGGACTTGAAGCCCTTCATGGTGAGCGACTTTAGAAACACTGGTTGATGACCTACCCGGAGAACGACATGGCGCCACCAAAGTCAGTGGCACTCCGACATCATGCCCTCTAGTCGGCAGTCATTGGTTGACCCTCGGCGAGGTATTTGATTTATGTGAGCGTTCTAGTTACTAAACCTGGTAGTCGCAGTAGTAATGCGTAGACCCTCCGACCCTCGCCGTAAGGACGTCTCCCCGCCCATTTCTGCTTCGTTCCCCGCCTCTTCCGTATACCTCCAGATACTCGTCGTATCCTCCTGGTTGGCCGAAAACATCACAGCTTTCGTTGAGACCGACTCCGCGATGTTTCACGGCATTGTGGACTGTCTCAACGATCGCTCTATATAGCCTGCGTATCTCTTGGGTAATCAACTGGTTAGCAATTCGGTCATGGCGAAGTAATGCTGCGTGAAGGATTTCGTCGCTATAGATCGGACCCAGCCCAACAATGAAAGTTTGGTCCATCAAAAGCGGTCGCAACTTAGTGTCGTGTCGCAACAGCCGACTTCCGAAGTCAGTCCAGGAAATCGGCTCATCAACTGGGTCGAAGCCAAGTACCGCAGCTTCCGGAAAGGCCTGACCCAGTTCATCATCTTCAACGAGCATCACTGTTGCACTTTTGTCACTATCGACGAGCCGCAACTGGCCCTTCTGCGTAAACCCAATAATTAACTGAGTATCTGGTTCTCGGTCATCCTTGTTAGCTGTTCTTCGCAACGACCCCCCAGCACCAAGGTTGATAACCAACGATTGACCATTCCCTACCGCCAAACAAAGCAACATGCCCACACGTTTCACCGCAGAGATCTTGCGCCCGGACAAAGCTTTAGTCAGACCGGTCTTGTTAGCTTGGCCCGGAATTAGGCGCTTGGGTCCGATCACGTCAATTTCTTTAATTTTCAGGCCACCGACTTCCCTGTCTAGGTCGCGGCGCGCGGTCTCGATTTCAGGCAGTTCCAACATGTTTAGATTTTCCTTGGTTGGTTAATTAGTTGACCTCTTTAGCCAATTGAAGTTCTGTCCAGGCCTCATCGGCAGCAGCTTGTTCGGCTTGCTTTTTTGAAGTTCCTTGACCCCTACCCTGCACTGCACCTGCGAAGGAAACCTCAGCGTAGAAACGCTTATCATGATCAGGTCCACTCTCCTCCAAGGCATAGCTTGGCGAGTCGTCGTGGATCCGAACCACAAATTCTTGTAAGCGCGTTTTTGCGTCTCCGATACCAGGGTCGACGGAGACGTCCCTGATTCGTTTGCTCAACGCCTCAATAATAAATTTTTCGGTCGCACCGAGTCCTCCATCGAGATACATCGCCCCTAGAAGAGCTTCGAATGCGTCACACAGAAGTGAAACTTTTTCTCTACCTCCCGATCGATCTTCCCCTACCCCCAATAGCAATGCATTTCCTAATTCGTAACTACGAGCTGCTTCGGCAAGGCTCGCAGCATTCACCACAGCTGATCTTGCTTGGGCAAGGTCGCCCTCGCTCCATTCGGGGTGAGCTCGATACAAGTGTTCTGTTATACAGTGTCCGAGCACTGCGTCGCCTAAAAGTTCAAGCCGCTCATTTGATGGTGAGCCATTGCGCTCGGCGCACCAACTTCGATGAGACATCGCAAGTAAAAGAAGGTCGCTGTCACTGAAGGAATATCCAATTCGGTCAGCTAACGCCAGGAGTTGGTCTTCGGACCTCAAGGTGTCAACCAATTCGCGCCATCACGTAGTCAATCGCATCGCGCACCGTTTTTAGATCTTCAAGATCCTCATCTTCAATTCGAAATCCCACGGTACGTTCAGAAAGCTCTTCTTCAAGACCCTCTACAAGTTCGATGAGGGCAAGTGAGTCCGCTTCGAGGTCTTCGACGAAAGAAGATGATTCTGCAATTCGACCCGGATCTATCTCAAGGATGTCAGACAGTTGGTCGCGAATGATGGCGAAGACACCATCGCGGTCTGGTGGGCTCTGTTCAACATGTGTTTCGGCTGGCAAGGAGACTCCTACGCGACTGGTTTAGGTTCGACTCACCATAGCAGATGGCACAAATTGCCACTTTAAGTACTGAATGGGAGTGAAATACTACTTAATGTGGTTTTTTGACTCTCAAAGGTTGACTGCCGCGGCTAACTCTCCGACTAAATCGCGCTCAACCATGTCCTGTGCGACTTTGCATGCATTAAGAATCGCAGTCGAGCCCGCTGAACCGTGGCTGATTATCGCCACACCGTTTACCCCAAGCAGCATCGCTCCTCCGACGGCATCGGGATTAAGTTCAGCTGCGATTGGCGCTAGATGACCCAACGCCTGAGGTCCTATTTCAGCTGCGTCATCGGCGCTCAAAGCTGAAATTATCTGGCTGACAAGGAACTGGAGCGTTCCTTCCAAGGTCTTCAGAATAACATTTCCGGTAAATCCGTCCGCAACGAGTACATCGACGTCACCGCCTAGAACATCGCGCCCTTCAACATTCCCGATGAAATTAATAGTCGAATCATCAGCCAACAACTGGTGTGTCTCTTTAACTAATTGATTGCCTTTTTCTGGCTCTTCGCCGATTGAGACCAAACCAATACGAGGTGAATCAACTTCGTATCGAACGTGTGCAAAAGCTGAACCCATTCGAGCAAACTGATGCAACCAGTCAGGTTGGCAATCGGCCATAGCCCCTGAATCAAGCAAGATCTTCGGGGCTCGCCCTGGAACGGGGAGTGTGGTTGCGATAGCTGGACGATTCACGCCCTTAAGTCTTTTCATTCGCAATAGCGCTGCGGCTGCGACAGCGCCAGTGTTTCCCGCGCTCACCATGGCCGACGCGTGTCCGTCTCGGACACACTCTGCGGCACGCACTATGGACGAGTCCTTTTTGTTTCTTACCGCCCTGCCTGGCTCGTCATGCATCTCAATAACTTCGAGAGCCGTGTGCAGAACAATACCGTCATAGTTCGAAATCCGAGCGGGATCTCCAACCAGTTCGACCGGAATACCACTAGTCAACGCCTCGCGAGCCCCATCAACGATGACTGAGGGCGCGTTATCTCCACCCATAGCATCAACAACGATCGGCTTCACGAGTATTTCGCCGTTTCGCTAGTCAACTTCGACAGCTTGGCGGCCCGCATACCAGCCGCAATTACCGCATACCCTGTGCGGCAACTTTGCCTCAGAACATCGGGGACAGGAACTACGTGACGAAGGACGAAGCTTCCATGCGGCGGCTCGACGACTACGCGTCTTTGACTTGGAAGTCTTTTTCTTTGGGACAGCCATCGTCGACCTCAGGTAATTGGCTCAGCGTGGTGCGCTAAGTAAACGAATATAAGTCCGATTTGGTGCCAATGACCGCAGTCAATGTGTGGCACTACGCTTCGGTGTTACGTGCGTCAGAAGTACCTACGCAGACACACGAGGCTACCTGAAGAGGAATCGACCTCCTACCGGCATCTCGCTGCCACTATTGGACTTGATTGAATTGATCTCTCTATTCTTCGTCAAAAGTAAGGTCGTCCAATGCCGCCCATCGCGGATCCTTAGATTCCCTGGACTCCTTATCCTCACCGAAGTCAGTATCCGAAACTGGGTAGGCGGGGGCCGCTACCAGACATT
>Ga0066850_10000363_pt1 | contig 25237 bp, 26 predicted proteins | sample ETNtaG_4_FD_67282 | JGI IMG/M metagenome (GOLD analysis project Ga0066850, IMG submission 67282) | Marine microbial and viral communities from oxygen minimum zone, Eastern Pacific Ocean - ETNP201406SV67 | ecosystem: Environmental > Aquatic > Marine > Oceanic | place: Pacific Ocean: Eastern... | reverse complement strand
AATCCTTCTAATACTAGTTTGTGTGTTTTAGTGCCATCTAAAGTACCAGTAAGTCCCACTCTATACTTACAATCTTCTAACTTTGTCATTATCTTTGTTAATGAAACTGCCTTAAATAAGTGTGCCTCATCTCCAAACACAGCACCAAATTGTTTAAACCATTTTTTAGGAAGATTATATATTGATTGCCAAGTAGATATAACTACTCTTTTATTAGTATCTTTATCGTGTCCTTGATATATTCTATGTACATTGCGATCACTATTATAACCATAGTCCTTAAAGTCTTTATATAATTGTTCCACTAAAGATGTTGTTGGTACTATAATTAATATCTTATCTTGTTTCTTTTCTTTTAATCTTAATAGATTGTATATCAACATTAGATATACTATTAATGATTTACCAGAGGCAGTAGGCGATAGCAATAAACATCTACTCTTTGTTATAGAGTGTACAAATGCCTCTCTTTGATAATCTCTTATTTCTAGTGGTACCTTTAATGCTTTTAAAAATCTCGTTACATCTTCGTCATTAACCGTAACATCTGTTATCTTTGTTCCGTCAACTATCTGTATATCATTTTTATTACACCAATCTACTATGTAAGGATATAGTCCTGCGTATATTTGACCAGTTGCATAACTGAATAATCTAATTTTACCGTCCCAAACTCTATTTCTATATTGGGGCATAAACTTAAATCCAGGCACCTCAAAGGTAAAGTATTCACCTAATTCTCTACGAATATCAGCGTCTGCTTCTATCTTTAAATAGACTTCGCTCTTCTTATCTATGATGAGGTATCTTGTAGTTGTCATTATTAAATAGCGCCACTAGTAAACTTTCTCCAGTCAATAGCGTTTTTAATAGTAAATGTTCTATTAGATATTTGTCTGATTGTTCTATCTAAAAAATCTACCGTAACTTCCAAGTATTTAACTTTTTGATATGCTTTTGTATAGTCTTCATCTGCTTCAATATATTTGTCAACATCTGACCTCATAATTTTTAGATTAAAAGGTTTCAATTGATAAACAGCAGGATCAGCTTTACCTGTATAATATTCCCACTTTTCTCTTTTAATTAATTTAAACTCATCTTCAGCACGAGTCAATAACAACTTAAACTTTGTTAAGTGTTTCATAAATTCGTTATGTAGTTGAGGTGTCCTTAATGATTCTAAATCTAATTCAGTATCATTGATTTTTAATTTTTGGTCTGCTAGTTCTTGTAGTTGTTCTAAATCCATAATATATTCATTCTATCACAAACTGACTAAAAAGTCAATGTTTATGATGTAGTTATTGTTGTTCTACTTGCGTTTGAGTTCGCAAAATCGTATAGTTTGTATTCAAAGGTTACAGTTGCCGTTAAGTAATCTGTATCAGTTGCTTGTTGATTGTATTGTAAAGAAGATAGAGAGATTGGAAAGCAATCATTAAATCTAACTTCAGTTACAGGATTGTTTTTACTTGTTAATATGTTAAGTGTTGCGTCTGAAAATACAGCACCTACATTGGGTGCATTGTATTTAACTCTTCCTGCGTCACCTTGTGAGCTGTTTTTAGATGTAGGAAATCTGTCTGAACCACCATCTAATAAATTTTTAAATTCTTCGTGTCCACCAGGAAAACCTATACCTCTTAACCAACCGTGTATCTCTTGGTAGTTTTCTAAATTTTCATCTACAAGAAATGTAACTGATAATGGTTCGTATCTTAACTTTTCACCAGGTAAAGGTATATCTCTAAATGGTGTAGGTTGTGAATAGTTATCTGATATACTTACACCAGGTAAATTTACCTGTGTACAAAAGTATTCTACTTTAGGAAGTTTAACAATACTAAATTTAAACTTTGTAGGATCAGCATAATCTTGTTTAGTAGGCTGTCTGCTAAATGAGTTTGTAGTAGTCATATATACTATTTATCTGTTTGCTTATCTACTTCTTCCCATTCTTTTTCAGTCGCCTTTTGTTCTAATTCCTTTTCAGTAGTCGTTAAAACACTATCTTTTTTAGCAGCTTCATCTAACTTTTTCTCTATGTTCTCTAAAGGACTTGGTTCCTTTTGTAAGTGTTTAAGACTTAATGCTAAGATTGTAATAAAGGCACCAATGATTAATATGCCTAGTAATTCTTTAAATGGGGTTTTCATATTTTTATTTATAAGGCCAAAAAAAAGGGCGCCGAAGCGCCCCTTTTCGTATTTTATTAATCGTTAAACAACGATCAACCAATATTACATTATGTTAGCAACTTGTACTCTTTGGTAGTATCTATTACTGTTTGCTGAACCAGCATTGTTAACAGCAGTAGCAGCACCTGATTGAGCACCTGTTTCTGCAAATGGGTTCGCAACTAAACCGTATCTAGTTTTGAAACCAATTTTTGGTTGGAAAGTATCTTGTCCAACTGCTCTAACCATTTGTAATGGCACATAAGGGCAGTAGAAAATACCAGCGTCATAAGGTGAAGTACCTTTGTAACCGACAACATAGTATTGTTTCGCAGCTGAGTTAGCTGAGTATGGATCAACATACACTTTATATCTTCCGTTTAGAGTACCAGCAAAAGTATTACCAGTATCGTCAACAGATAGATTGTTGTTTAATGCAGGAGTGTAATCTAAAACACCAGCCATTTGTAAAGCACTAGCAACATCAGCTGAACAGATAATCATATTACCTTTTCCTCTTCTTGTTCTTTGTGCAATTCTATTAGCATCTCTCTCTAATTGGAACATTAGTCCTTTGAATCTCTCAACTGACCATCTTCCGTTTGAGTCTGTGTCTAAATCAAAGATACCAGCTGTAGTTGTATTAACAGCAGCACCTTTTTCTGCATTGATATAAATTGTTCTAACAACTTCTCTATTGATTTCCGCAAGGATCTCAGCAGATAGGATGTTTGCCAATTCTGTTTCAGCGTCTAAACCGTGGATTGCTTTTAAGTCTTGTGCAAGTTCCATAGTGTATTCCGCTTTAAGAGCTCTACTTCTAGCAGTAACCGTAGATTTCTCAATTGAGAAAGCCATCTCAGCAAACTGATTTCCAGTAGCATCCCCTAGTGCTTCAGCACTAGCAGTTGTCATACCTTGACCTCTACTATAATCAGATGAACCAGCAGAAGCGTCATTTAATACGCCTGGGTTAGTTCCACCGTGATCTGTAGGTGTAGCAGTTCCAGAAGAATCTCCAGCAGCATTTCTGCTTGAGAAATCTGTATCTGCTTCATCAAATAAAGCTTCGTTTCCGACTTGTGAAGTATATCTACTTCTCATTGCAAAGATAAGACCAGTTGGTCCAGTCATTGGCTGAACACCAGCAATATCGTATGCGATAAGATTTGGCATAGCTCTTCTAACTAGTGAAATTAGGATTGGATCCCAATTTGCTACTGAAGAACCAGTAGAGTTTGTAGGCGCTGCTTCGTTTAAGAAACCAGCGTCTTCTTTCATAGCTCTTTCTTGGTTTTCCAAGATAGTAGCTGTAACGGCTCGTCTGTAAGAATCACTAACTTTTGGTAAGTCAGGGTGTTCTAGGACAGGCTGCCATTTTTTTTCGTATTGTTCTGATAAATACATTTGTTTTTATCTCCCTCTATATTAATTAGATAACTTAATATCTTTTGTTTTACTTATAGCGGCACTATAAGCAGCCATTGCATTAGTTAAATCCTGAGGTTGCTCAGCATTTGACTCTGCCGCCACATCATCTATCTCACTAGTTGATTCTTTTTTACCAAAATAACTCTCTTTAATAGTCGCTACTTTAGTTTTAAAATCTTCTTCGTTTGAATATTCAACTTCTTCGGCTAGTTTATTGAATTTTTCTTTTTGAGTTTCAGCTAAATCTTTAGACGCCTCATCTATGATGTCTTGTCTTTTGAAATTGCCGTTCTCTTTAGATAATTCAACATTCTTTTCTATTGATTCGTTAAGTTTTTTGTTTAACTCCTCAATTTTAGAAGATTGATCTTCTAATACATTATATTTTTCGTCTGGAACATCAATATAATGGTCTTCAAATAATTTTTTTAGACCACTAATAAAGTCCTCAGCGATTTCACCTTTGATTCCTCTTTCTAAAGCAAGTTCGTTTTCTTTCATCCACTCTTCCACTACATAAGCAAGGTAAGAGTCAACTTTTTCAACTAACTCATCTTTAGATTTAGAAGTTTCTTCGGTTAATTTCTTGTCGTAATCTGCCTGCATATCTTCAGCGATTTCTTTTACTTTAGATTTAATCGCAGCTTCAAATACAGTAGCAGCTTTTGTTTTAAATTCTTCAGATAATGAATCATCTCCAGCGACAAGAGCGTCAATGTGTTCTTTAACATCTATCTCTTTTTTCTTTTCATCTTCAGATTCAGACACATTAGCAGTTTTTTGGTCAACTTCTTTTTTTGCGTCTTTCTCTTTAGATACTTCACCAGCGTCTAAAGTTTCTTTGACTTCTTTGTCAGATTCTTTGTCTGCTGATTCTTCTTTTTTCTTATCAATTGCTTTTTGTAAAGCAGGTGGTAAGTCGCCTTCTTTGATTTCTTTATCTTCCGAGTCTTTGTCAGTTTCTTTAGCGCCTTCTTTTTTCAAAGTTGGCATTGGATCAGGTGCACCTTCTGATTTTTGAGGTGCTTGTCCAGAAACTTCTTTAACTTTTTTTGTTGCGTCAGGATTGCTGTCTGTAGGTTTTACTACAGCAGGACCTAAATCTTCAGCATCATTTTTTAATGGTGAAGGTTCAGACGCCACAGCATTCTTTTTAGGAGCGTCTGGAGCCGTAGCTTCCATAACTTCTTTTACTGTATCCGCAACGTTTTTTTCGTTTTCGGCCATTGAAATCTCCTCTTTAATAGTTAAAACTAGTTTTAATTAATTAATTGTTAATATTTATAAAACTAGAGATTTTTAAGAAAGTTTGTAAAGACTTTAACCTTAGCTTCTGCTAAAGCGTGTCTTTTCGCACTTTCAATTTCTCGTTTCCAAGCTTCAATATTCTTTTCTACGAGTACTCCGTTGTTCCATACCCACTCTTTACTCTCCATAATACCTTCTACGAAAGCGTCTGGAGCGCTAGGGTCTGCAACTATGTCGGCAGCAGTTGCTAAATAAAAGTCATCTTTTACATAGTTAGCACCACCTCTTTGTTCTAACGAACCCATACCTCTACTAGATACACCCAATTGAGCGCCTTCGTCAATAAGACCTTTTACAATCTTACCGTAAGGTGTGTTCATTATCTTTGCTTCACCGACAAAATTAGCACCCTCTGGAGCGAGTTTTGTAATCATATGACTAACTCTTTCCAGGTTTACTGTTGGTCCGTCAGGATGTCCTAACTCACCAAATGCTCTTTTTTTGTTGATAAATTCTGCGTTATATCTTGTTACTTCCTTGTTCAATATGTCTTTTCCATAGACACGCCCATTTCTATTTTTTATGTCGGATTGTAAGAAGATACCTCTAATTTTATAATTTTTCTTACCGTTTGATTCTTCTATTAGGTATTCTGCGTTTTGGATTTCTTCGGATATTAATTTCATTTATTCTCTCTCTCGTATATTTATAACTTTTTTTATCTAAACTCTACTAAAATCGTGTAATTATCCCCAACCACAAAGTCCCTTGTAGAGAGTAAAACATCACCTGTTGGTGTAGTTGCATTGTTGCCAATAGAGTTTCCTGCTGTACGCAAGTCCCAATAACCTTGGCCAGCCAACAATACTCCAGTTGCGTTAGTAGCACCATCCCATAACAATTCTACGCAAGCTTTCTTACTTATTGCGTTAACTGAAAACCAAATCTTTGCAATTTTTCTATTTGCGTCTTCGGTCATAAAAGTAGTTTCCGAAGCGTCTATTTTTTTAACTAAAGATTCACCAGAACCGTCTGATATGTTAGTCATTTTAATAACATATTTTACTCCAGATGTGTCTGATAATACTTGTGTTGATACTGTATCTGCCATTTTATTTCCTATTGTGCGTCATAGTAGTTTTTAGAAAGTTCACCTCGTTCAACCGTTGTGCCTTTCTTTCTACATCTAACATAAGTTTGTTCTACCGTTCCAGTTCCAGGTCTTGTATAACTTCTTATACCACCTGAATATGTTCCAGCGGCGTCTGAATATGTATTAGAAGCCGTAGCAGTATTTTCATATTGCCAAACACTATTTGATCCTGGTACATCTACCCACGCCATTTTATTCCTCTATTTGTTCTTTTAGTTCGTTATCAAAGTATTCTTCAATATCGTCTTTATTAACATTATGATGATCTGCAACTTTACTAATTGCATTTTCAAAACTGACCACCAAACTTCCTTCTTCATTCTTAACTAATTTAAAAACATCATTGATCGCCTCTTTTAAAACTGGCGTCAAGTTGTTAAATGAATTACTATTAAACGCCTGTTGCGTCTGTACTAGCTGGCTGACTTTCTGCATTTGATACCTCTGGTGTTTCTGGTTGTGTTTCTGCTCCTGTAGGTTCAACTTGTCCATCTTGTGTAAAAGTACCTGTACCTGCGATCTCTGGTTTTGGATCACTATGGGGTTGTGCCTGGAACATATTCCCAGCAACTTCTTGTCTTTTAGTATCTAATTGATCTCCAACTTTAGCTCTTAATGCGTCTTTAAAAGCATCGCCAGCACCAACCATATCGTTTTTCGCCATCTTGTCTATAAAGTTTTTTACTTCTTCGCTCATATTTTTCTCCTATAATAAATCATCATTGCCTGTTGTTTGTACTTCAGGTGATGATATGATACCGTCATCAATTTCTTTTTTGATTTCAGCATCCATTTTTTTAATTTCTGCTTCTGTTTGTTTTAATATTTTTCTTCTAACATAATTAACTGAAAAATATTTACCAACATAATCTCTAACTTCTCTTGCCAAGTTTAGTCTTTCTCTTAACATTTCAGTATTCTTTAATTCTGCAAAGTGACCATCTTGTAAAAAGTCGTAGAATATACTATCTCTAACTAAAGGCCATTCTATTTCAGATATAACTCCTTTAATTATTAATTGTGTTCTTAATAAATCATTAAACAATTCAGTAAATTTTTTTCTTAATCTGCCTACAAATTTAGTAAATTTCAATTCATCTCTACTAATTTCACTAGCACGACCAAGATTAAAACCTTGACTTGCCTCTAATCTACTAACAGGAACATTTAAACTTCTATAAAGTTTTGCTCTAAAGTATTCTATGTCTGCTATCTCACCTAAATTAGCACCACCTGGAAGTGTAGTAATATCTGTTCCTCTACCACCTTCTCTACTTGGTAACCAAAAGTCTTCAAGCATAGACATATAGTTTCTGTCATCTCTTATTTCTCCTGTTGAAGCGTCATAAACAAGTTTGTTTCTGTATCTTGCCATAACATCTCTTAAATAAGATTCTGCTTTTGCCTTAGGTAAATTACCTACATCAATCTTAAATATTCTTCTTTCAGGTGCTCTTGCGATTCTGTAAATCACAGCAGCGTCTTCAATCATTCTTAATTGATTGACAGGTTTAATTGCCTTATGTAAATAAGATAATATTAAACCATTCTTATTCTGATCTATCATTCCTGATGGACAAAATGCAATAGTGTCCACAGCAACTTTAATTCCTTGTACTGAAGCTGCACCTTGTATACCTCTTTCGTTGTACACAAAATACTCAACAGTTTCATCTGCAATATTAATGTTAGTAGGAGAAATCATACCTTCAGGTCTTCTCTTTCTAACTTCTCTAATTTTTTTTACTTTTCTTGGATCAAGGTATTTTAATTCTGTAATACCGTTCTTTGTATTTTCAGCGTCAATGACCTTTTGAAAAAAGATCCTTCCATCAACATACCATCGTCTAAAGAGGTCGTGTCCTCTTGTATTAAATTGTAATAGTCTTAATACTTCAGCAAATTCTTGTTCTATTCTTACTTTAATTTTTGAAGAATATTGTAAATCATCTGTAATAACTTTTACAGATTGTTTGTTTTCGTTTGAAGTAATTGCCTCATTAACAATATCCTCAATTGCCATATCACATTCTGGATGTAAAGCAATTTCTCTATATCTTCTAATTAGATCCTGCTCAGTCTTAGCAGTACCTTCCATATCAAGGTAACTACCAAAAAAACCACCAGCGGCAACTACTTGTGTGCCATCTTCAGCTGCTGGTTGACTAAATTGTTGTTTTGGATCTGTTTGTGGTTTAACTCGTGTAATATTAAAACCAAATAACTCTGCCATAATTTATTCCTTTGTTTTCTATAACTACTTATAATAGTTTTAAAAGGGCGCTTTTGACGGCGCCCTTTAATTTATGTACTATGTTGTAGTATTTGTTTCAAAATATTGATATTGAAACGTAACTCCAAAAGTTTCCACAGCGTCATTTTCTGCATAGTTTAAATCTATTGCAGCTACTTCCGTAGGATATGCGCCTCTTAATGTATAAGATTTTAATGTATTACCATTTCTATCCAACTGGTCTACAAATGCGTCAACTTGATAGTCAACTGGATTTGATAAACCCTCATTGTCAGACATATTATTGATACCATTCTGCCATCTTTCAAAAGCATTTCTTAACTTGAAGTTAGTATCATTAAGAACAGTTATAGACCAATCTGCGAAAGTTCTATCACCTGCTACTTTAATTTGTCTTCCTCTAAATGGAACATTGATATTTGCTATCGTCATTCCAGGTATTTGAGCTGTTGTACATAGAAAAGCTAAGTCTTCTATTTCTCCACCAACTTGTGCGTAACCAGGAAAAGGCATTGTTACCTTAAACTGATTGGCTCTTGCGCCACCGCCAGCAAGTTTAGCTTTGAAGTCATTTATGTTTGCCATTTTATTATTTCTCCTCTACTAATTACCCTGCCACTTCTTCAAAAGAAACGCCAGTTCTGGTTGCGACAAAAGATAAAGTGATAAAGTTGATACTTCTTGCAGGTTTCACAAAGATTTCTGCAATAAATTCATTTCTATCAATTACTTCGCCAGTGTTGTTAGTTTCATCACACACTACTAAAAAGTCTGTGATACCACGTCTACCTTGTACTTCTCTTAAAAAAGGTTCTACAATGTTTCTAAAGTTCGCTCTTGTAAATTCGTCATTAAATTCAAAGAGTTGGAATTTAGAAGCAGTTGCTACTGCCTTTTCTAAAATGATGAACAATCGTCTAACATTGATTCTATCAAACGCACTCGGTGATGATAAACCAGTTTTATCTCCGAACAATACTGTTCCTTGTCCTGAGAAAGTTGCAACTGGATTTACTCTACTTGTGTAAAGGTCATCTCTTTGTGTTTTTGTAGGGTTGTATGCTAATTTAGCAGCGCCTCTAATTACACCTCGGTTTAATCCTGCAGGTGAGAACCAAGCGTCAGCTAAAATGTCTGTTCTAGCAGCCAATCCAGCAATGTCTCCGTTTAATGGTACAAATCTGTACACATCACTATATCTGTCATAACAATATTTGTAACCACTATCAAATACAGCATAACTAGTTGATCTGATTCCATTAAAGAAATCTACAACATTAGCAGTTTGTGTATTTGAGTTAGAAATATTAACAACATCACTTCTTTGAGGACTTGCAAAGACTACGCAGTCTTTTCGGTTCTCAGCGATAGTAATTAAGTTATCAATATGACTAGCAGAACCACTAGGTCCAGCAATTATTAATCCTACATCAACTGTATCAGCGTCATTAAACAGTTCGTAACCTGCTTTTAATTCGCCGTCAGTAGAAGCAGTACCGTCTAATCCACCAGATAATGATTCACTTGATGGTACATCAACAGCAGTAAATGTTGTTCCTGCAGTTGTGTTACCCCAATTGGTACCAGAAGTGTTATGATCCATCCAAAATATATAATTAGATTTATTACTAATTACTGTTGGGTAGTAGTTAACATCTCCTTGTGGTGATTTTGCGTCAGAAGCTTTAGAAAGTTTAGAATAAGATTCTAAAACTGTTCCTGGTACTCCTGAAACTGATCCGTCTTCGTCAATAACAACCACGTGTATTTCATCGCCAGAGCCTGATCTTGTAGAAGCATAAGAAGAAGTTCCTGGAGCGCCATCAACTTGATCTGCGTATCTCCATTTTCTTTTGATTCTTGCGTTATCAGCAACAGCAGTTATTAATCCGCCTTCGCCTCTAGGATGTTGTACAATAGTTACAACCGTTGAAGTAAGGTTAGTTACTCTATATTTTTCACCAGTAGTGAAATCTACTCCAGCAGCAGTTGTAGAAAACTCAATGACGTCGCCGACATTAAGGTAACTTGTTGCGTCTGAATCAACAGTTATTGTTGTATCTCCAACAGCGGCACCGCCGTCTAGTTGTTGAGATGTGGATGTTGTTTGTTCAAATGCCGAAGCACTTGGACAAGTTACTACTTTAAGACTATTACCCCAAGCACCCGCTGATCTAGCAGCGAAAGTACCTACTGAACCTTGTCCAGTTGAATAATTATCTTCGTAGTCTTGTTTGTTTTTTACTAGTAAACCACTGCCACCAGCAGTTGCGTTTACTTGGTTTGTTTGGCTAGCTCGTACTACTCTTAATGAGTTAGAATATTGTAGAAAGTTAGCAGCGCTGAAAAAATACTCAAAGTTATTTGTATCAGGTTTACCAAATGTATCTACAAGTTCTTGTTCACTAGAAATAGAAACAACTTCGTCTAAAGGACCTTTGCTGAATTGTCCAGCAAATGCACCGATTGAAGTTGATACTGCAGGAATGATTCTTGTTAAATCTCTTTCCTGTACGAGAACACCAGGTGATACTTGAAATGCCATAAGTTATTCTCCTCTAATTAGCTAATTTAGTTGTCATTTTATTCAAAACTCGTATTATTCATACGCCCATATTTAAATTTCAATCTTACTGATATTTATAATAGATCAAAACCTAGTGGTTTTTACGAACCACAGGTATCCATCTATCTCCATATTCATCTACCGTTTCTTGTTCCTTTTCATTTATGCCGTCATCTACAAAACCAAATGGCGCCATATCTTGTTCTATCAAATTTTGTTGTTCAGCATACATCTGCATACGAGCATTTTGATCTGTCAATTCTTTGAAATAACCTTGGTTTGATACCCAACCAAAGATAACTAAGCACATCATTAAATCATCATTGCTACCGTCCTCAGCCTGCCAGGATTGACCTTTCTTGGCAAAAGTTGACATCTCCTGTATAATTTTAAAAGAGTTAACTACCAACTTGTCTCCTTCAATAAGTGTCTTTATGTTAGCACAACCGACTTTCTTTGTTGCCTTTGTCATACGCATACCTAGAGAAGAACCACGACCACTAAACATAGCACCTAGTATTTGACCAGCACGACCTTTTTGAGTACACATTAATACATTAGGATATTCTATCTCGTATTGTAGTGCTTCTGCTATCTGTTGTCCTATATCATTAACCTCGGTTAATATATGTGCATTGTTATATCTCTTTGCTATTTCAGATATTATATTAGGAAATATAAAAGGTTTTACTTCATTGTTTTTATAAATTGCAACAACTTTAAATGGCATTTTAGTTACATCAAACACTATAAATGCTGAGTAATCTTTTTCTACACCTCTTGCGACATCAACGGTAACCACATATGTACGACCTTTAACAGGTTCCTCAAATTGATCTACACTTCCTTTTGATATTTTAGGTGGCTCATAAGTTAATGCTTTAATTTTTGATGGTGAAATAAGAGTGTTAACAGAACCTAAAAACTCACATTCAAACTCTTGTTGAAATTGCTCAGGTGATGTATTTCTAATTGTTTGTTCTTTCCATTCTTCATCTCTACCAGGAATCTCTGACCAATGTACCTCAATAGGTATATAATCGTTTCTTTTCTTTTCAGCGTCAATCCATAATTTATAAAATTGATTCATACCATAAGGTGTTGATACTATAATCATTTTTGTTTTTTGTCCTGAAGATATTGTAGGATAAACGGAACTAAAAAACATTTCGGCAATGTTAGTAGGTACGAAAGCAAACTCGTCAAGGAATATTATATTATAAGAACCTCCCCGAATAGCACTTGAAGATGTGGCAGCGGCGACAATGGTTGATTTGTTTTCTAATTCTATATTACCTTTGTTCCAATTGATAACACCTTGTTGCATCCATTTTGGTAAATTTTCATATGCAAGTTGAAGTCTTCCTAATATATCTCTAGCAGTAGAAGATTTATTGGCAAGTATAGCAACATTTGTATTTGGATTAAACATTGCATAGTGCATTAAGTAAGCAACCGTTGTAGTTGACTTACCTGATTGTCTAGGCAGTTTGCAAATTGTAAATCTGTTTTCGTGTATTGTATGAACAATCTTCTTTTGAAAATCATACATCTTAAAAGGTATAAGACCTTCATCCAAGGAAACAATTCGCATATAAGTTTCCATAAAATATATTGGATCATCAGCACACTTTTGATATTCTACTATTTGTTCTTTAGTAAACTCAACTGGTGTGTTAGCTTTCTTTAAATTAGGGTTACCTAAATATGCGTCTGTTATACTCATTCTTTTTGTCCTGGTTGACGGACATAACCCATCCAACCTGTTATTATATATTTATCATATGTCTTTGAAATTTGTCCTCTATGTGTATGTGTAAAGTCAGTTGGCCATATTAAAGTTAAACCTCTTTGAGAAAGAGAAGTTATATTTTGATATTTAAAATGTGTACCTGCATTTGGAACATCATTTAAATAAGTCATCCATACTAGACAACGATTTTCCATCTTTGATGTTCTTTCACAATGCTCAGCAAAATATCCTCCACCTGGTGAATAATGTTGTATGTTTGCACCTTCTGTCATTCCATACTGATTAAACCCTTTAACTTCTGGATATTTTTCTTCATATAAAGAACAACAATCTTTTAATACTTTTTTATATGCCACAAATCTTGGTTCATCCCAATCAGGATGTATACCAAGATCAACTGAATCTTTATTATTTTTGTTTACATTATAAGGTCCACCTATAACACCTTGTTTTTGATGGTCTTTATTTTCGTTAAATAAATCTATAAGATCATCACATATTTGTGGATCAATATACCAACCTGCAATAAAACTTTCATAAGGAAATTTATGTTCTCTCATTATTCTCTTCCCATTCTGATCTAACTTTTTTCAAAAAACTTACTCTACAATCCTTATTTCTAATTTTATCTTTTTCATCTATCCACGACCACGCTCTGTAACCAATCTCTTCCCTAAAACCTATATCATATTCGTCAACATTAGTAAAGTGTAAAGACTCTGCTATATCTAATTTATCGTTGAGTGTTATTTTTGCTAGTTCGTATAATTGTGTGCTTAATTCTTGTGCAATCTCTCTACTATCCGCAAATAAAAATCCAGAGAACATTCTTGTTCTTCTAAAAGTAAAATATTCTGCACCTACTATTTTACTTCCATCATATATGCCTGCCCACCATTTAGGATTCTTATAAAATCCTTCTAAATATTTTCCTGTATAATCTTTTTCATTACCTCTTAAATGAAATCCATCTTGCATAAAAAGTCTATAATTTTTCCATAGTTCAATGATTCCTAAATTTTGGTCGTTTTCAGATAAATCAGGAAATTTATGATTTGCAATGTAAGTTAGAGCTTCGTGTTGTCTAATCTCTTTAACTTTTAGGTGTGATGTCTTTGAAGTTTTTGTCATTATCATTCTCACTTTTTCTTTCACTATTTGTTTCAACAGTTTTTTTATTTAACATTTTTTGTAGTTCAGCAGTAGAACCTACGAATAAAGCATTTTTAATATTGGCATTTGTTTTGCCAGGCACTTCTTTTAAATCTTTTAATTTTTTTTGTAAGTCTTGTAGTTTATCAACTGAAGTAGCAACTTGACCTATTAATTGACCAACAACTTCATATGCTCTAGGGTGTTGACCTTCTTTTGCAATGTCAAGTATACCTTGTATTGCCTCTTGTCCTTTTTCAATTAGATTATAATAACTTTCTCTACTATAATCATAATCAGTATTAATATCTTTTTCAACTGCTAATTTTAACTCACCTTCTTTTCTTTCAACAGGTGCTTTAAATTCTTTTTGTTCAGCTATAGGTGTATCAACACCTAATATATCATTGACTCTATCTTCTAATTTACTCATTATGTATCACTTCCACTTGATGGATCATATCTCTTACCATCGGTAAAGAAATCAATTGTAGTTGTAAATCCAAAATCATCATCTGCGTCAGCAGTTTCTGGACTAGGTAATACTACAACTCTTTCCTCTCTTACTAATTGAGGATCTGTATCTGCCCCCAAATCTGCTTGTGCCTTTTTAATAACACCTTGATTGTTCATAGGACCAAACAAGTATGTTTTAGCAGTAAAGTTAATAGTATATATAACGGCTCTACGATTGGTAAATTCACCATCATAACTATCCTCATAATTAATATTTCCTAGTACAATAGGTATATCTCTTTTAATATCTAAATTAGGAACCATATTAACCGTTACCGTGTAATCAGGTTGAAAGTAAGGTAAAATTTGTTCAACTATTTGTAGTCCATCTTCAGCAGTTGCTGTAAAAAGATATAGTTGTAAATCAATATTATAAGGTACTGGTGTATAATTAAAATTAGTTTTCTTTCCATCTTCACCTGATTTAACTTGTGAATATTTTTGAACACGAGTTAATTTTCTACTTGCGTCATAACTTAATCCAGTAATTTCAAAACCCATACGAGGTAAAGATGTTGCAAATTCTCTACTATTCAAATTTGCTTGTTGGTCTAATCTGACCATAAATTTTTCTTTAGGTGCATATGCAAGAGGTACTTTTATTCTAGCAGTTACACCACCTGTACTATTAGTTCTTTGTATAACTACATTATTAAATACTTGTCCAAATGCAACAATAAGTTTTCTTAAACTTTGATTATAAAATCTATTACCTAACATTATGCTGAGTCCTCATCTCCAAAAGGATTTCTTTCTGTAAAGTCTAGTATATCATCCAATGCTGATGATGTATCAAATCCTGCTTCAGTATCTAAATCTGTATTAGCAGCATAAGATGATTGTTGTTGTATAGATGATTCTGTAAAGTCTTCGTTCATTAAAAATTGTGGTTCACCTGTTGATAAATCTTGTTCCATTCTAATTGAACCTTCACCATCTAAAGCAACTTGACCACTTTCTAAAGTAAACTTATAATTTAATTGATCCAGTGTGTACTTGTCTTCAGCACCATCTATAACTTCTAAACCTGTATCAAGTTTCTCACTAGAATATTCCCAACGAGTCACTCTTAATTTGTAAACTGGTAATTGACCTAACGCAAAGAAAGGTTCCTGATCTTCAACAAATTGAATCTCAAAAAATGAGTTCATTAAAGGATAGTAAATTATATCACCTTCGTTTGGTCTACCTGTAGCAATTAAACTATCTTTTAATCCCACGTGATAGTCCCAAGCTCTTTTAGACACCATAAATGTTGTGTCTTCTCTAATCTCTAAACCAAATTTTGAAACTATTTCTTGTTGACCTGCAAAACCTTCAGTTGATTCTACATACATCTCTACCATCCAAGAGTCATCAAAACGAGAAGTTGTATCTTCTCCTAGAATTAAATCTCTATTGACTAGTGTTCTTGGCAGGTAATAAACATCGTGGCCGTAAATCTTTAGCCCCTCTACGATTAAGTCTTCGTAAAGTCTTTTCTCGTTTTGATTACCAATGCCGTTTCCACCTTGAAAGTAATGATTAACTGGCATAGTATTATCCTATCATAAAGGCTGGGTTTAATTCGTATGTAGTTCTTATTTCTGTTTCTAATTTTTCTATATCAGCAAGTGCTTCAGTATATATTTGTTGACCATTTAAAGTAACTCCACCAACCATTGCTACTCCATTAAATTTAGATAAGTTAGCACCCCATTGTTTTTTAAATAAAGCAGTTACATATCTTTTTAAGTATATGTCATTAAAAACATCTGTATAAGTGTTAGGGTCTAATCTTCTATAACATTCTATTACTAACCATTCATCTTCTTCTAAATCATTTTTCCAATCCATATCAACATAAAGTCTATTGTCGTGTTGATTAAATCTTATAGGTTTTTCACCAACAAGTATATGATCTAAAAAATCTAAATGTCTTAATACAACATCATAGTTAACCATTGAAGTTGAAGAAAAATCATATAGATCGTTTAATCTCATTTGATACCTAACATCAAATAGATTCATAGTACCTTTATTTGAGAATGGAAATATATTAATTACAGATAAAACGGTTTCGGGAACTACTAGATAATTCTTATCTTCGTACCAAGTTGTTGAAACACTTGAATCTTCTAAATCTGTTTTTGTTTCACTTTGCTGATTTAAACCTGACAAACGAGTTTTGTCAGCAGTAGTTAATTTGTATTTTAGATATGTTCTTCTAATACCGTCAGAATGAAATTGCTGAAAGTATTGTACTGCTTCGTCTATTCTATCTTCTAATTGGTCATCATCAACATTTATTTCAATCACTGGTTTACCCAATGCTCTTAATGAATATTGCTTTAATGTTTCTCGTGTAGCTGGTACTGCCATAAAAATCCTCTTTAGTTACTACTATTTATAAGAATTATTTAATGGTAGGAAAGAGATTATCAGCACAAAACAACTTTATATCTTCTTCAGGCAATCCTAGTGATTGCATTGTTTTTGGCGTATGTGGATTTTTTTGTTGATTTTCGCAATAGAAATTTTGTGATCTTATAACATCTTCTCTACTAGAATCACTATTATAATGACCTATTTTATCAATATATGCGTTTAAATTTGATACTGCCATTGTACATATTTGATTTAACTCTCTCTCTTCCTGTACATTCCCAGCGGCAATCATACCTTCACTAAAGATTGCTTTTGCCCAATCAGGTAACTCCCTTACCTTTGACGGTTTATACCATTTATTTTCTTCTATAAACCATCTTGTTAATGGGTGTTCTTTCTTTAGTAGTGGTGAAAAGTCGTGGAATGCTCCTGTAATTTTTTTCTTACCTGCAATAATATCAAAACCGTAAATAGGTCCACCGTTTTCTAACATTGGAAACAAACAGATATGTGCCATCCAAAGATTTTTAGTTTCTCTGGCGTCAACAACATCTATGTGTGCTCGTCTAATACTCATATTAGACCAAGTACGGTTTATCCAACCAGGTTGATTAAATCTATCCATACCTGGTTCATTATATTCAGTTAAATGTTTATCAAAAATTTCTATAATTTCTTTTTCTAATTTGATTAATCTTTCCCAAATCATTAATCTTTGCCTTCAATACTTGTTCCTTTGAAAGGATCATTTTCTGTATCTCTATTATTTCCATCAAATACTTCATCTGTTAATACTAAAGGTTTACCGATTTCGTTCATTTCTTTGAATAGATTTGTAGCAGATTCAAAACAAAAAGTTGCTTCAGCTAAAACATTTATTTGATAAGTGTTTAAATAATCGTTTATGATTTCTTTAATTATTCTTTTATACTCTTGTCCTTTACCTAAAAAATCATAATAACGCTTTACAGGTACTTTTTTAGAAATCATTTGACCACCAGATAAATCACCCATATGTCTTACATAGATATGAGCATATAATTTTTCTGGATCGTCTTGTATAGTTTCTATATGTTCTATGTATTTTTTTGTACTAGCAGTTAGTTGAGGTGGGCTTGAAAGATCAGGCCATAATTTTTCGTAATCTTTATGGATGTTTTCTGCTCGTTGTAAACCAGGTGTTTGTCTAAACAAGTCATTGTGCATTCCATACTTCTCTAGTACAGAATAGCATTGTAATTGATTATACAAGTATATAGCGTACAATTCAGGACGAATCGTACCACTCATTAGAGTTTTTACAAACTCTTGTCGTTCAGCGTTTTTATGAATCTCTTTAGTAAGCTCTTTAATGTCATATGCCATAATATAAACCAGTAATGTAAAAGTTAATTAACTTATACTATTATGCGTCAGCAGCGTCTAAATCTACCTGTGCTTGTTTAGCAGCAGCCAATTCAGCAGCAACAGCATCGTCAATTTCTTTTAATTTTTTAGTCTGAGCAGTTGCCTCATCATCGCCATCAAATTTAACATCAACAGAATTTGTAGAAAAATTGTATTTCATTCTCCACGATTCTGTATTATCAGGAGCATTCGTAGCCTTTACTGCAACACCTTTTGCTACTGCGTCATCGCCAGTATTAGTTTTGTCAGTAAATGGTTCACCTGTTCCTACTTTGAAATAATATGTTGCCATTGTTTTTTTTCTCCTAATTAATTGTTATTATGCGTCCGTACCAGAGTGACCTTTACCACCGTACATACTATCCGTATTACCGTAGTTACCCCACCAGTCAATTTGACAAATTGCAGGATAACAAGTAGTATGCGAACCACCGTGTAGTCCTGTTCTTGCCTGGTTTAAACCGTGATTACCAGTTTTGTTAGTAACCGATTCACTATAAGAAGTGTTATCATCTCTAATAACATCATTGTTATCTGTACCACCGTAATAAACTTCAGTATTTTGTGTGTGATCTGAATCTGTTGGATCAAATGCCCAAGCATATGTTCTCCATTGTTCAGAGTCAGTATTGTCTGACCATCCACCGTGGAAACCTGTTCGTCCCCAAGCCACATAAGGGTTTGATCTATCTGATTTAGTTTGATTAACACTTATGAATTTTCTTGGATTTTCAATACTCATACAGAAAGCATTAATACCACAACCGTAGTAGTAATATGGTGAATAAATCATTCCCCAAGTTCCGTCCCAAGTTGTATTGTATTTTGTGTAATATCCTGGTCCTTGATCTGCACCGTAAGATGTAGTTGTTGATCCAGAAAAATCTTGCCAACTATCAAATATTCTAGCAGCACCAGTTGTTCCTAAAGAAGTACCGTTAGTACAATTGAAAGCAGCGTATCTCATTGAGTTACTGTTTTTATGTCCAAAACCAACCCACTTGTTATTACCAACACAAACAGTCATATCTCTATTGTTTTGAGTTGTCCAAGTGTCAGTAAAGTATTCTGTTGAAGTTAAGTTATCAAAGTAATCTTTAATTCTAGTTACGTGGTTTAAACATTTACTTGATTCAAAAATGTGAATTGTTTTAGCAGTTGAAGAACCTTCGTTTTGTGAGTGAACCATAACAAGCATTTTGTTTTTCTCGTTATAACCAGTTCCACAAGCGTAAGTATCTGTATTGTCTAATTTGTGAGAAGTATAATCGTAATGGTCAAAAGCAGCACAAGAGTTGTTTCCAACATTCATTTCTCTTAATGAGTTTCTTCTATTACAGAACATTCTTCTAGGTCTACAACCTTCAGGAAGATTGTGATTGATTTTTGTCCAACCGTTATCCCATTCAAATTGTGTAGTATAACTATGGAAACTTTGCCAAGTTATAAAACCATCTTTAGATGATGTGTAATATTGAGCGTGAGGATATTGGTCACATTGATTCATTGATTTCCAATATTTTTGCCAGTCGTCATAAGTTTGTGATGAAAAGTTATCGTGTCCAATTGAAGTACCAAAATCGTCTTTAGAGTATGCAAAAGAAGCATCCCCTAATATACCGAAACGATAGTTAGTTGTTGAGTTACATACTGCACCCCAAGGTGATCCTACGCATTTAAAACCAGAATCAAAGATTCTGTATGTCATATGATCGTTTTGGTCTCCAGAAGTTCCGAATAAACCGAATAGTGGCAAGCCTTCTTTTCTGTGGTCTATTGCACCAGCAGAACCGCCACCAAGTAAATTTGATAAAGTTGCCATTTTTTATATTCCTCTAAATTTCTTTGTTATATTTATATTTTTAGATACTTCCATTATTATACAAGTACCCAACCAATGTAAGATGAAGTTACATCTGGAGTTGTTTTATATGTTAATCTTAATGTTGCATAGTTTGAATCACAAATCAAATCCGTAGCTTCTCCTGCGATATTTTGACCGTTTCCTGCAACAGTTAAGTTAGCTGAGTTAAATTGTCCATAACCATCAGCAATTAGTACATAATCATTATCATTTGGGTTAGCAGGTAAAGTTATTGTAAATGCGCCAACTTCTCCTGTATTACAAATGTAAGCACCACCTGAAACAGCAGTGAAAGCTGAATTTCTATAATCCCAAGTTATACCTTGAGCGTCTGCCCATTCTGGATCAGCAGCATTACCTTTAGATACTAATACTTGCCCACTTGAACCAGCTGCAAGTCTTTGAACACCAGTTGAATCTCTAAATAAGAAATCTCCGTGTGTAGTTAATTGAGTTACATCATCACCTTTTTTAGCGATTTTTGACCAGTAAGTTGCACTTGAAGTAGCATTACCAGTTGAAGCTAAAATACAGATGAATGATTCACCATCAAAAGTTACAATGTCGTCAACTACATAAGCAGTTCCAGCGTTGTAAGCCCCTTGGAATACTGGTTTAATTCTTCCTAAATTTATTGTTGCCATAATTCTATGTTTCCTTATTTCTATTTATATTTATAATCGTTTATATCTCAATTATAAAAAATTTTAATTTAATTCTACTTTTAAGTCTCCGTTATCAACACTAAAAGTCAGACCAGCCCTCATAAAGAAACTATTATTGAAGATATCCTCTTGTTCTTTAGTTTCAAAACGAGTTTCTATGTTGTCCTGACCGTCAGTTTTTGTTAATTGTAATTCACCTTTCCATTCTGGAGTGTAGATTTGTCCACCAGTATCAGTAAATTTAGATTCGTAGTAAAACAACTCAGCAACTGCACTACCTGGAATTAAACTAACTCCTTTTCTAGGTACTTCAATAGTAACCGTTGCGCCTACATTACCTATTGTACCTGAAGTGGTTACATTTGTTGTATATTCAGAACCACTATTTCTAGTTCCACCACTTGTAGTAGAGAATTTAAGGTCTGATTCTTTTAAGTTAGAGTCAGATACATCAAAAACATATGTAAATCCTTCATACATTTTTATTGTATTTCTACCTCTAACTTCGTGTGTGATTGGTTGTTCATCATCACCACCATCAATTACTAAAGTTCCACCAGTACCGATTACGAACATTTTAGTTCCATCGTTATTAAATGACATTCCTTTAGCTTGAATATTGTTTGTTCTCATTGCTGTTTCTGAAGTTACTGCTTGAGTAGTTGAAATATCAAAACCAGTTACTAATGGATATTGAGCAACTTTATTACCGCCTGAACCAATTACATATAATTTATCACCATCATTATCAAAAGCAATTGCTTTTGGACTTAAATCTTCGGAACCTGTTCCATAAGAGTCAACAAATGAAGCAGTAGATAAATCATAAGCAGTTGTTAAAAGATATTCGTTTACATCATTACCATCATCTCCAACAACAAATAATAATTCTCCTGGGTTAACTGCACCTCTAGCAACATCATTGAAATATAAATCTCTCATATTAGCATCCTGAGCAGATACATCTAAACTTTGTGAATAAGTTGCTGTTGCAATATCATATGCTGTACTTACAGCATATTCATTAATTTTTCCACCAGTAATACTTTGTTCAACATTACCACCGTTTTCAATGATGTACATTTTAGTACCGTCATTGTTAAATGTAATTGCAACTGGAGTTAAACCTTTTAATCCAATTAATAATTCTTTTACAAAAGATAAAGTAGTTACATCATATGCTGATGATAAAGCATATTGCATAATTCTTGCGTGGTGACTATCAACAACATATGCCTTTGTTCCATCATTGTTAAAACACATACCTTCTAGTGTAGATAATCCTTTTTGTGATTTAGTATGTCCACTTCTATTATATTGGTTAAAGTAACCATCAGTTTGAGTTTCAGCACCTGTTAAATTTACTAAAGAAGTTGCATTTGTAAAAGTAATAGTTGAAGCGTCATAAGCAGGTGACATAGCAAACTCATAAAGATGTTGATTACTTTCTTTGCCTGTTATAGATTTAGTTACAGTTTTTTTAATCTCTTGGCTACCTATACCTGTAAGATTAAAACCGTAAAAGTCGTCTTTTTCTTTTCCTGTTACCGTGAATTGTGTTAATGTACTCATATCTTTATTTATATCCCTTAAGCAACCTCTAATAATTTCCAACCATTAATTGCACCAGTATATACTAGTGTAAAGGCAGCGTGATTTGTTGTAGCACTCATATTTTCAGCAAGGTTCATAATCTCTTGTCCGTTTCTATCAACGGTTAAATTGTTTGTTTGGAAAGTTCCATTTAAATCTAAAAATGTAACTGCGTCTCCAGTTAATGGACTACCAGGTAATTGTATTGTACAAGGAGCGGCAGAAGTATTAACTAAAAATCTTTGATTACTTTCTGCAACCGTTATCGTTGAACCATCACCAACAATAGTTACATATGGTGTACCACCACCTAAACCTGTCCAAGAAGATCCGTTATAACCTTCCCAAGCAACTAGAGATGTATTGTATCTTATAGAACCTGTGTATAATGCACCACCGATTGGTCTTTGAGATGTTGTTCCTGTTGGTGGAACCCAAGCCCCACTTCCAGATTTATCTCTTGTCATATATCCTAAAATAGCGTTTTCAGTAGGTACGGCATTGTTTGAATTACCACCTAATGTTTCGTCTGTACTAAATTCGTTAATAGCAGCACCTAATTCTGCACCGATAGAACCAAGTTTTAATTCACTTAATCCTGAAAGGTTAAAGGCGTCTGCGTTAAGAGTAGCAGATCCAGTTGCCTGTTCAATTTTAAATAAATCTCCAACTCTAAAGTCCCCTTGTTGGTCGGTTGATACCCAATATACTCTACCACCATCTTCTTCAGTTACCTCATCATCTTGGTCAGCAAGTTGTGTAGGTGTTCCTGGATAATTTGTAGTAATAAAATCACCAGTACCGATATTTAAGAAATCGTGGCCTGTTAAACGAATGTTTGAATAACCTGTTGTAATATTTGAAGATAAACTTTCATCTTTTGCTTTTAAAGTTATAATGTCATCTGTTAATCTGACTACAGCAGTTCCAGCAGTTGTATTTTCTTCAGAAACTAACCCAACTCTATAATATTTTGTATCTCCTGAAATTCTAATATTTGCAGCCAATTTAATAATTCCTGTTGCATTTAAAGTAGTTGTACCTGATTTAACTGCAAGTAATGGTCCTCTTTGACCTTGTTGAGCAGGTGTTCCAAAACTACTATCTAGTGTAACCTGGAATGTAGTTGTATCTTCTTTTGTAACTGTAATAGTTTCAGCGTTTTGGAAACTACCTGTAATATTTTCTATATGTAAGTATTGTAAAGATGTGTTAAATCTAAACAATGTAGCAGTTGCACCTGAAGTATCGCCTAATATTGTAGCAGTACCCGAACCTTGTGTAGAAATACTATTTTCTAAATCTGAAACCGTTGCACCACCTATGAAAGCAGCAGCATTGTATTTCAACATTAAACCTCTAGTTTGAATATTTACTGGTGTTTCGTCTTCGTCTGTACCGTTTGCAACACAAGCCTTCTCTCCGTATGCGTGTGAGCAGTTTAGACCTCTAATAAATCCACCTGATTCACATAAAATAGCCTTCTCACAATAATAAATGAATACTGATACTGCCTCAACACGACCATTTCCTAATATATGAATACCCATACCATCACTATTGATTTGAGTAAAGTCATTACCTAACATTGATTTGTAAGATGATGTGTGAGTTTTCTTGTGTAAGTTACCATCAACTTGAATACCACAAGCACCAGAATTAAGTGAAGTACAGTTTTGAATATATGGAGAAGCAGTTTTAATATTACCACCTGGATCTAGTGTCATAACACCAGCCATTTCAATACCTTTAGGTAATGTAAACTCTCCGACATCTGTTACATTAAATCTTGCTCTTCCTAATGTGATGTAATCGTTTGTTGTTAATCCGTGGTTTGTACTTGTATTAACCGTTAATTCTCCAGTTGCGAAAGCAAATGATATACTAGCAACACCAACATTTGTACTTTCAGCACCTTCAACAATAACATTTCCACCTTTAACATAAGTATGATCGTATTCTGAAATAGTAGTTGGTACCGTAAATGAATTGGCACTTGTTACCGTAGCTTTGTATAATCCACCAGCACGTTTTGTACCAGTTAATCCTGAAAATGTAAAGTTTCTTAAATTGTTTGCGTTATTTAATAAGAACATATTACAAGCGTTGTTATCTTCTAATGATCCTACCGTTAATGTTAAGTTAGAACCTGCACCAATATCGGCACCTTTAATTGTGATAACATCACCAACACCAAATCCTGAACCACCGTTCCAAGTAATAACTTCTACTGCTTCACCACCATCTATTAATACATTAAATACAGCGTCATTACCAACTTTTGGATATGTTTTTTCTCCTTCTGTACAACTATAATGTAAACCTGATAGTTTAATAACATCACCAGCAGATAATCCGTGGTTAGTTGTAGTTGTAAGTGTTATAACACCTGTCGCATTATCGTAAGGAGCGTTAGATATTACTAATTCACCATAAGCAGCGTTTGTAACTAATCCACCTCTTTTATAGATGTGTTCTTTTCCTGTAGTTCCTACATTGATTGTAAAATTTGTTGAGTCTGGAGTTGATACAACGGAATAAGATTTTTCAATTTTACTAGGGTGTACATATTTGTATTCGCCATCAGTTGCACTATTAACATTATTTGTCATCTTAATAGTTTTAATTTGTGTACCTGAACCACTTGCTGGAGCAATTCGGCAATTTCTTAAAGACTCTCCAATAAGTGATACTCTAGGTCTAACTCTCATAGGTAATACTTCTTTGTATTCACCGTTTGCAATTTTAATTACATCACTTGCGATAGATTTAACATCCATTGTTAATGTAGTAGCACCACCAATATCAGCACCGTTTATTCTTAATTTATCTCCAACATTGTGATGAGCAGTTCCGTTAGTTACCGATAATACAGGTGAAGCGCCAATTGTGTCAACTCTAAAGTAAGAATCTTCACCAGTTTCAGGATAAGTTTTTGGACCAATAGCGCAAGTGTAATCTAAACCTCTTAATCTTATAGTATCACTAATAGATAATCCGTGAGCACCTGAAGTTGTGATTGTAACTACACCTGTTGAATTATTGTAAGGTCCGTTTGTAACCGTTAATGTTGAATCATCTTGTTTTA
>Ga0066850_10000359_pt1 | contig 25336 bp, 27 predicted proteins | sample ETNtaG_4_FD_67282 | JGI IMG/M metagenome (GOLD analysis project Ga0066850, IMG submission 67282) | Marine microbial and viral communities from oxygen minimum zone, Eastern Pacific Ocean - ETNP201406SV67 | ecosystem: Environmental > Aquatic > Marine > Oceanic | place: Pacific Ocean: Eastern... | reverse complement strand
TGGAAGAGACCTAGAAAAGAAATCTCTTTTCTTTTTAAATTAATAGAAGATTACTTTAACAAAGAAATCAATAATCTTGTTAAAAACGGAGTAAAAATAAATATTTTTGGAAATTTAAACGCCCTACCTAAGAAAATAAAAAAATGTTTGATAAAGAGTATGCTTGTAACGAAAAATTGCAAAAAAATTATAGTAAATTTAGCTATTAATTACGGATCAAAATACGAAATTTTAAATGCATATAAACAGTTAAAAAGAAAAAAAAGCAAAGTTTCATTTAAAAATTTTGAAAGAAATTTATATACAGAAGGTATGCCCGAACCAGATCTTTTAATAAGAACAGGTGGTGAAAAAAGACTAAGCAATTTTTTATTGTGGCAGTTGGCTTATTCTGAACTTTACTTTATTAAGAAATTATGGCCTGATTTTAAAGTCTCAGACTATCATAAGATTATAAAAAATTTTAGAAAAGTTAAGCGAAATTTTGGGGATATATGAGCAATTTACAAAAAAGAATACTAACATCTGTTATTGTTTTTCCTTTATCCATTTTTTTCATCATTATGGGTGGAAATTATACGATATCTTTTTTGTATGCAGTTTTAATTATAGCAAATTTCGAGGCATTTTCTGTATTCAAAAGGAAACTATCAATAATATTTTTAGATGCAACCCTTGTACTATCTCTCCTTTCCATTTTTCATTTAAGAAACGATACAGCTTCATCATTTGTTTTATTAATTTGGGTAATTATTTTAACCATTGCTTCTGATGTAGGAGGATACATTTTTGGAAAACTTTTTAAGTGGAAAAAATTAACAAAAATTAGCCCAAAAAAAACTATATCTGGAGTTTTAGGTTCGTTTGTTTTTTCTTTGTGCTCTGTTTTTTTATTGGGATTTATTGTTGAATTGATATCCGGTTTAGATTCTGAAATTTTCCAAAAACCAAGATATTTTATTTTGGCTATAATTTTCTCTTTAACTGCTCAAACAGGAGATCTTGTAATATCTTATTTAAAAAGGTTAGAAAAAATTAAAGACACAGGAAAGCTTTTGCCAGGACATGGTGGAATCTTTGACCGAATAGACGGTTTAATATTCGTAGTTATTGTTGCATATATTTTTTATAGTTTAAAATTATTTCCATGATCAAAAAAATTGCAATTCTGGCTCTACAGGATCAATTGGGACAGCATCATTAAACATATTTCAAAAAGATTTAAAAAAATTTAAAATTGTTCTCTTATCTGCTAATTCTAATTATTCACTTATAAAAAAACAGATAAAAATATACAAACCAACTTATTTTGTTATTAATGATAAGGCTGTTTGTGAAAAGATTAAAAAGAAGTGTCAAAAAAATAAAGTAAAAATTTATAATAAATTTTCTGACATTAATTTAAAAAAAATAAAATTTGATATTACAATTTCTGCGATAGTAGGAATCGCAGGTTTTGAGCCTACTTTAAAATTTATTAATCATAGTAAAAAGATTTTACTTGCTAACAAGGAGACAATTATTTGTGGTTGGCACATCATTAAAAATCTTTCTAAAAGTAATAAAAGTGAAATCGTTCCAATTGATTCTGAACATTTTTCTATAAATCAACTAACAAAAAATTTTAAAGACAAAGACATAGAAAAAATTTTTATAACTGCTTCGGGCGGACCATTTCTTAACAAATCTCTTAAATCTTTTAAAAATATTAAACCTAATGATGCGGCAAAACATCCAAAATGGAAAATGGGAAAAAAAATTTCTATAGACTCTTCCAACTTAATGAACAAAGTTTTAGAACTTATTGAAGCATACAGATTATTTCCTTTTGATCCTAAAAAGTATGAAATAATCATTCATCCACAATCATTAATTCATGCAATTGTTTTTTTTAAAAATGGTCAAACTAGATTCCTTTATCACGAAACAGATATGAGAATTCCAATTGCTAACGCAATATATGAAAATGATTTTGATGCTGGTAAATTAATTAAAACTAAAAAAAATATATTAAGAAATTTTGAAAATTTAAAATTCAAAAAAGTCGATAAAAAAAGATTTCCAATTGTTACACTTTTAGAAAAATTTTATAACAAAAAATCTGGCCCTATCATATTAAATGCTTGTAATGAGGTGCTAGTTGGCAAATTTATCGATGGCAAAATATCTTTTAAATCAATATATATTTATCTTAGAGCAGTTTTGAGGCATAAAGATTATAAAAAATATGCTATAAAAAGCTCACCAGATATCAAAGATATTTATAAAATTGATAAATGGGCAAGGAGAAGAACACTAGAGATAATTGAGAAAAAAAATATATGAAAAATTTTTTGTGTAGCCTTTATTTTCTTGGAATTCTGTTTACCACCAGCCTAAATGCAGAGATTCTAAAGAAAGTTGAAATTCAAGGAAACTCTAGGATTTCCTCAGAAACAATTAAAGTATATGGAGAAATAGAGCTAAACAAAGATTATTCTAATGACGATATCAATGGCATTATAAAAAAACTTTATAACACAAAATTTTTTTCAAAAATTTCAACAAATTTTTCCAACAATACTCTTAGAATTCTTGTAGAAGAGAATCCGATTATTAATACAATTATTATAGACGGGGAAAAAGCTAAAAAATTTAAAAAAGTAATTTTAGACATAATATCTTTAAAGGAAAAAAGTGCTTACGTTGAAAGCGATATAAGAAACGATATAGAAATGGTCAGGTCTTTTTATAAGTCTTTGGGTTATTACGCGGTAGAGGTTGAAGCAAAAAGCCAACCAATCGGAACAGATGACAAGAGACTAAACTTAATCTTTTCAATTAAAAAAGGAGAGAAATATAAAATTTCAAAAATAAATTTTATTGGAGATAAAAAAGTTAAAAATAAAAGACTAAGAGATGTCATAGCATCAGAAGAACATAGGTTTTGGAAAATAATATCAAGAAATGTTTACTTGAATAATGAGAGAATAGAGCTAGATAAAAGATTATTAAAAAGTTATTACTTGGGCAAAGGATATTACAACGTAGAAGTAGTATCGAGTAGTGCTGAAAGTAAGAGTAAAACAGAAATTGAACTTACATACAGTATTAATGCAGGTGAAAGATTTAGAATTAAAAAATTGTCTACAGATATAGATCCAGTTTTTGATAAATCAATCTTTCAAAATTTAGCAGAGGAATTTAATAAATTTGCTGGAGACTATTATTCACCTTTCAAAGTACAAAAAATCTTAAAAAAAATAGATGATATTGTTGATGACAATGAACTTCAATTTGTACAGCACTCGGTTTCCGAGACAATTGATGATGATGGGGTTGATATAGTATTTAAAATTATTGAAGGTCCAAAAGTTCAAATTGAAAGAGTAAATATTTTTGGAAATACTGTTACCAGCGATTCAGTAATCAGATCCGAACTTCTTTTGGATGAAGGTGATCCTTACAGCAAAGTTAAATTAAACAAATCTATTTCCAAACTTAAATCAAGAAATATTTTTAAAAAGGTTCAAGAAAAAGTCATAGACGGATCAGCAAAAGATCTGAAAGTTATGGAGATTACAGTAGAAGAAAAACCAACAGGTGAAATAATGGCCGGTGCGGGTGTAGGTACAGACGGAACAACTATTTCTTTTGCAATAAAAGAGAATAACTATTTGGGAAAAGGTTTAGGAGTGGATGCTACAATTAATTTAAGCGAAGATTCAGTAAGAGGAGGAATTTCTATTTCAGATCCAAACTTTAAATACAGTGGAAATTTGGTATATGGAGGATTAACATCAACACAAACCGATAATACAGATTCAGGGTACGAAAATACAGTAACAAACTTTAATTTGGGTACTAGGTTTGAACAATATGAAGATGTTTATTTTACTCCTGGGTTAGATTTATCCTTTGACGATTTAAAAGTAGATAGCTCAGCATCTTCTAATTTAAAAAAACAAGCCGGTGATTTTACAGAACTTATTTTTAGTTATGGTATCGATAGAGATAAAAGAGACAGATCTTTTATGCCAAGTAGTGGAAGTATAATTTCCTTCAGACAAGGTGCACCAATTTTTGCAGATCAGGCTGCACTTTTTAATCGACTAAGTTATTCACAATATCATGGGTTTAATGACAATGTTATTGGGGCAGTAAAATTTTATGGAGCTACTATCACAGCTTTGGACGAAGACGTGAGATTAAGCAAAAGATTGCGTATGCCAGCAAAAAGATTAAGAGGCTTTAGTTCTAAACAAATAGGACCAGTTGATCAGGGAGATTATGTGGGGGGAAACTATGTTGCGGCACTAAATTTCGAAGCACAACTACCTAATTTACTTCCAGAAAGTACAAATACAGATGTGGCGGCATTTCTTGATTTTGGAAATCTTTGGTCAGTTGATTACGATAGTAGCGCAGGAAGTTCAAGCAAAGTAAGATCATCTGTTGGACTTACCACACAAATGTGGACGCCTATAGGTCCGGTAAATTTTGTGCTTGCACAAGCATTATCAAAGGCGGATAGCGATCAAACCCAGTCATTTAAATTTCAAATAGGAACCTCATTTTAAAAAAAATGAAATATTTAAAATTAACAGCATTATTATTTTTACTTTCATTTTTTTCAAACGTGTCATTAGCAGAGGAAATATATTTTGTAAATATGCAAACAATTCTTAACAAGAGTAAAGCTGGTAGTGGTGCACAAGAAAAACTCAAAAAAGATTTTTCGTCACAAAACAAAAAATTTAAAGATGAATCTAATTCTTTAAAAAAAGAAGAAACAGAACTTATTAATCAAAAAAAATCACTTTCTCCTGAAGAGTATAAAAAAAAAGTTAGTGCACTTAGAAAAAAAAATATAGATTTTCAGCAAAGAAGAAGAAAAGCATCTAGCGATTTTGTAACAAAAAAAAATAATGCAAGAAACCAATTGCTAAAAGCTTTAAATCCGATTTTACAAAAATATATGAGCGAGAACAAGGTAATGATGATAATTAATGAAAAAAATGTTATTCTTGCAGATTCAAAGAGAGATCTTACAAAAACTATCATAGATTTGTTGGATAAAGAATTAAAATCTATTAAATTAAATTAATTTTTAATGTCCGATACAATTTTTTTTGAACCCAAAGGTCCATTTTATCTAAATGACTTGTCTAAAGATGTGCCAAAAAACTTAAAAAAAATTAAAATAATAGACATAAAAACACTCGATAAAGCAACAGCTAAAGATTTAACCTTTTTTAACTCAATCAACTATAAAAATTATGCTCTTAAAACAAAAGCAGCCGCATGTATAACAAAAAAAAATTTAGAACAATTTCTACCTAGAAATTGTATTAAAATTTTTGTAAAAAACGTTTTATTTTCAACAGCACAAATATCAAAAAAATTTTATCCAGATGCAGATGTAGATTATCCCGACAAATCTATTGTAGATTCAAAGAAAGTTGCTTCTAAATTTTCATCTGTCACATTTGGTAAAAATATTTTCATTGGAAAAAGAGTTAAAATAGGTTCTAAAACATCGATAGCTAGTAATACCGTTATTGAGCATGATGTAGAAATTGGAAAAAATTGTCTTATAGGCTCAAACGTTACAATTAAAAATACTATAATAGGAAATAATGTTGTGATACAGGATGGTTGTAAAGTAGGTGTAAAGGGTTTTGGTTTCGTACCTTTAAAAGATAAAAATTTTAGATTTCCTCATATTGGAAGAGTAGTCTTAAAAAACAATGTAGAGTTAGGAGCAAATTGTACAATAGACAGAGGCTCTATAGGAGATACAGTTATAGGAGACAACACTTTTTTAGATAATCAGGTTCACATGGCACACAATGTTAGAGTTGGAAAAAACTGTATGATAGCAGGACAAGTAGGTTTTGCAGGAAGCTCAACAATCGGAGACAATGTTTCAATTGGTGGGCAGGCAGGAGTTTCTGGACACTTAAAAATTGGAAACAATGTAAGAATAGGTGGTGGTAGCGGTGTTGTTAAAGACATTCCAGATAACACTACGGTAATGGGTTATCCCGCAGTTCCATTAAAAGAATTTTTAAAAAAGGAAAAAAATAATGGCTAACACTATAAACAAAGAAGAAATTCAAAAACTTCTTCCTCATAGGGAACCAATGCTTTTAATTGATAGATTAGTTAATATTGTTCCTTTAAAATCAGCAACTGCAATTGTAAACGTAAAAAAAGGAAAGTTTTTCCTTGATGGTCATTTTCCAGGACAACCTGTTATGCCAGGAGTTTTGATAGTAGAAGCGTTTGGTCAAGCTGCAGCAGCACTTACAGCACATGGAATTGATCCTAAAGAATATAAAGACAAACTTGTTTACCTAATGAGTGTTGATAAAGCTCGTTTTAGAAGCCCTGTAATACCTGATTGTGAACTACACTTAGATATCGAAGCAATTAGATCTCACGGTAGAGTTTGGAAATACAAAGGTGTTGCTAAAGTTAATGGTAAAAAAGTTGCTGATGCAGAATGGGCTGCAACAATAGTTGAAAGAAATAAATGATACATAAATCAAGTGTAGTAGACTCAAAAGCAAAAATTGGAAAAAATGTAAAGGTAGGACCTTTTTGTTTTGTTGGTCCAAAAGTTCAATTAGATGATGGTGTTGAATTAATTTCGAACGTTCATATTGAAGGAAATACAAAAATAGGCAAGGGAACAAAAATTTATCCTTTTGCAAGTATTGGAACAGCGCCTCAAGACTTAAAATATAAAGGCGAAAAGAATGGTTTAGAAGTTGGTGAGAACAATGTTGTCAGGGAATACGTAACTATTAACCCAGGTACAGCCGGTGGAGGAAATAAAACGATTGTTGGAAACAATTGTTTATTCATGATCTCATCTCATGTCGCTCATGACTGTAAAATAGGAAACAATGTTGTTATTGCTAACAATGTTCCTCTAGGAGGACATGTTACGATTGAAGATTCAGTTGTTATAGGAGGCAACTCAGCTGTCCAACAATTTACTAGAATAGGAAGGCTAGCCATGATTGGTGGGATGACTGGTGTTTTAAAAGACGTCATTCCTTTTGGTTTATCTTTTGGAAATAGAAACTATCTAAAAGGCATTAATTTAATAGGCTTGAGAAGAAAAAAATATGATAACAAAAAAATTATGGAACTAGATCAAGCATACAAGAAAATATTTTCTTCTAACAATCTTCAAGAAAATTTAAGTAAAATTAATGGTGAATACAAAGGCAACGAATTAGTTGAAGAGGTCACAAAATTTATAGAAAAGGATAAAAAAAGACCTATTTGTACGCCATTATCTGAATAATGATTGGTTTAATATTTGGAGAAACATCCTTTCCAAAGGAAATCCTAAAAAAAATCAAAAAAAGAAAAGGCAGATACTTAATTATTGATTTAACAAAAAGCAGAGTTTTTAGAAAAAACAAACGTTCTCATACAGTTTCTATAGGACAATTTGGTAAAATTATTAAAATATTAAAAGAAAATAACTGCAAGAAAGTTTTGTTTGCTGGAAGAGTTAAAAAACCAAATTTCTCTAAGCTTCGTTTAGATCTTAAAGGCATTTATTATATACCTAGAATAATTAAAAGCTCCAAGCTTGGTGATGCTGCTATCTTAAAAGAAATCATCAAAATATTAAGCCAAGAAAGAATTAGAACGATAAGCTCATTAACTTTTAATCCTGAATTAACTTTAAAAAAAGGAAACTACTCCAAAACAAAGCCTAACAAAGAAGATAAAGCCGATATTAGTAAAGCCATTCAAACATTAAATAGATTGGGCAAATATACTTTTAGCCAAGGAGCAGTAGTTAGAAATAAAAAAGTGGTTGCTATCGAAGGGAAGGGCGGCACTCAAAAAATGCTTAAGCGATGCAAAAGTAAAAAATTTAGAAATAAAGGTGTCTTAGTTAAGTTTCCAAAGAAAAAACAAGATCTTAGAATTGATTTACCAACAGTTGGCCTTAAAACTTTAACACAATGTAAATCAGCAGGTCTTAAAGGAATTGTATTAAAAGGTAAGCGAAATGTTTTTTTAGAAAGAAAAAAATGCATCAGTTTCGCAAATAAAAATAAAATGTTCATTGCAGCCAAATGAAAAAAATATTTGTATTAACCGGTGAACCATCCGGAGATAAACTAGCTTCAAAAGTTATCACTCAACTTAAAAGCTCAAGACCAGATATTGAATATTTATCTGTTGGTGGCGAACATTTAAAAGCTTTAGGCATAAAGTCTCTTTATGATTTAAAAGAAGTTACGTATCTTGGGTTTACAAGAGTTCTATTAAATGTTTTTAAAATTAAGAGCAAAATAAATGAGACGGTAAAAGAAATTCTTAAATTTAAACCTGATATTTTGTTTTCAGTAGATAGTCCTGATTTTACATTGCGTGTAGCTAAAGAAGTAAAAAAAAGAGACCCAAGTATAAAAACAATTCATTTTGTAGCTCCACAGGTTTGGGTTTGGAGAGAACATAGAGTTAAGCAGCTTAAATCCTTTTTAGATCATGTTTTATTATTATTTCCATTTGAAAAGAAATACTTTGATAAAGAGGGCATTCAATCAACATTTACCGGACATCCTTTATTAGAAGAGCATGGTAAAAGTAAAGTTGATATCAGCCAAATAATTAAAGATAACAAGAAAATCTTCTCTATTTATTCAGGAAGTAGATTGTCTGAGATTAACGTTTTAACTCCAATCTTATTTGAATTCGTTAAAAAGATGAACGAGAAGTACAAAGATTTGTTTTTTGTTTTTCATTCCACGGCAGAACATGTCCAATTAATGCAGAATCTTTTACTCAAAGAAGGACTTAAAAATTGCGGCGCTATAGGTGATGAGAAAATTAAATCTAATATACTTAAATCTTCTATGTTTGCATTGGCTAAATCTGGGACAATTTCCTTAGAAATTTGTAATGCAAAAATACCATCTATCATTATTTATAAGATGGGCATGATTAACTTTTTTATTGTTAAAATGTTAGTCAAAGTTAAATTTGCAAACATTATTAATATTGCTGCTAACGAAGAAGTAATTCCTGAGTTATTACAATCCAAATGCAATCCCACTAATATTTACAATACGGTTGATAAACTTTTAAGTGACAAACAGGCTATGGAAAAACAAATAACAAAAACACAGGGAATTATTAGAGATTTCAAGACAGAAAAATCATCTGAAATTGCTAGTTCTGTATTAACAAGAAATCTTTAATAAAAAAATTACCTCTACATATAATCTTTTTTTTAACAAGATTCAGACCCAATAAAACCATTTACCAATGTTCTAAAGGAGTATGCGTGCTATGCGTATTTACCTAACTTTATTTCTTGTTATTGCTTGGATTTTTTTAATTTTAGAACGTACAAACGTTTTTGCTCAAGATAAAATTTATACGTGTAAACCTATAGCAGCTGCTGCTGTGATGGAATCTGGCCAAATATATACTGAAACATTAGCTGACATGGATGAAGAAGCAGGGCTTTTATCGGTCGTTCCCGAATCTCAGTTTTTAATTAGCAAAGAAGAAGGATTCTTTTACAAAAATAATTCTAACAGGGCTTTCGAGACTCTAATAATGTTTGAAAATTTGGGAGATTATAAAAAAATCTTGGAAATTGAAAAAGTTTCTCAACAACTTGATGAAGCTTTAAATGTTAAACCCCTCAAAGTGTTTTATTTACCTTATCGTAATTATACAAAAGAGGGCGAGCTTAAAGATAGTTCAATTAAAAGAATAACTATAAACATTAATAAAAATTTTACTTCAGAAATAACTATCCCCACAGATATGAAAGATGTATCTATGTATCATTTTTTAAGAAAGTGTGATGGTGAAGAAGAAAAAGGTCCCATTCAAGTAAATTTTGAGCCCGGACCTAACAAAGCACTATCCTAATACTAAATAAACATATCGCTATATTGACTGTCTGATATATCTGAAATTTTTTTAGTAACCACGTATTGATGTAAATTTTTCCATTTATTTTTTGAATTATCAAAAGGATTTTTGAATCTGTGAATCGTATCCTTAATAATATTGCCCATCAAAGGACTAGGCTTTTGCTTTGTGTAACTATAATAGGCTGATTTTGAATAATCTAAATCTTCACTTAAAATTTTAATACTATCTTGGGTTATAGATTTAAAATCATTAATTATATTCTTATTTGAATTAGCAAATTCTTTTGAAGCAAAAACATCCAAAGCACAAAAATTGGGTATCCCGACATCTTCTAAATATATTTTTTTAACTTCTAAACCTTCTAATTTAGATTCAACTCCCTCAAAGTTTTCAAAGCATAACCAAGCTGCATCAAATCCAGCTTTTAGATGTTTGATATGATAAAAGTCATTAGCAACAATTCTGATATTATTATTCGTTTTTCCAATTTTTTTTAAATGTTTCTGAACAATATCATTGGCTATTTTATCAGTTACTAGATTGCTAACTGGCGAAGTTATTTTAATTTCTTTTCCATTAATAAGATTTTCATAGCCTTTGGTCGTAAAAATAATACCTCCATTGGTTTCAAAAAAGTTTCCAATTGAGCAAATATTCTTTTGATATTTTTCAATTAAGTGCAGAGGTTCATTTGTAGCAAGCTGTATATTGTTATCAGCCAGCTCTTTAAAACCATCGTAATGACCTTCGGGTTCTATAATTTCTAATTCGATACTATTTTTTTCATACAAACCTTTATCTATACCTACAATGAAGGGTAAGTGATCAGGATTTATAAACCATTCAAGTGCTAATTTTAACTTCATACTTTCCTCACTGAATTACCGGTCAGGTTCAGAGGGTATAATCTCAGTCTGTAAAGACACCCCTTAATAAAAATATACTAAGCTTTTAGTCTTTTAACAACCATATCTTTGTTAAGAGAGAGAATAATATCGTAGATTCCAGGACCAAATCTAGAGCCTGTTAAAACAATTCTTAAAGGCTGTCCCACACCTTTAAAGTTTGTTTTGTGTTTATCAATCAACCCCTTAACTGTTTTTTCAAGATTTTCTTTAGTTACTTTTGACATTTTTTCAAATTCATCAAGAAAATCTTTTATAATACTTTTAGAAGCAGCATCTAAAAGCTTAGAATCTTCAGGGGAAATTTTAATATCATCTTGCAAAATGTATTCAGAATTACAATAAATATCATCAAGCGTTTTAGCTTTATTTTTTAAAAAACTCATGGATTTAAGGATAGATTTTTCTTTAGAAGAATCTATACTTTTTCTAAATTTTTTAGAAAAAATTTTAAATAATTCAAATAATTTCTTTTCATCCATATGTTTAATGTAATGTTCATTTAAAGAAAGTATTCTGGTTAAGTCTAATTTTGATGGAGATTTTCCAACTCCTTTCAAATCAAAAAGCTCTATACTTTCTTCTAAAGTAAAAATTTCTTTATCCTTATGAGACCAGCCAAGACGTAAAAGGTAATTTCTGAGAGCATCAGATAAAATTCCTTTTTTGATATAATCACCAATGGTTGAGGCATTATCTCTTTTAGAAAGTTTAGACCCTTTTTCGCTATGAATGAGAGGGATGTGAGCAAACATAGGCACATCCCATTTCATTGCTTCATAGATTTGTTTTTGTTTAAAAGTATTTATTTTGTGATCATCACCTCTTATGACATGGCTAATCTTCATTAGATGATCATCAGCTACGGCAGACAATTGATAAGTAGGTGAACCATCTTGTCTTAAGATAACAAAATCTTCTATAATGGAATTCGCGATATTAATTTCACCTTGAACAAGATCTTTAACAGTTGAATTTCCAGAGATTTTACTTTTAAATCTAATTACAGGTTTAATGTTTTTTGGAATTTCTATATTTTTAGGATCTCTCCATTTTCTATTGTAGACATAAGGTATTCCTTGCTTTTTGCATTTTTCTTTTTGTTCTTTGATCTCTTCTTCAGAACAATAACATTTATATGCGAAATCTTTTTTTAAAAGTTCATCAGCAATTTCTTTATGTTTGTTGATATTTTTAGACTGAATATATTCTTTGTCATCATGCTTTATTCCAATCCAAGCAAGAGAGTCTACAATTTGTTTTTTAAATTCTTCTTTTGACCTTTCTTTATCAGTATCTTCAATTCTGAGATAAAATTTACCTTTATTTTTTTTAGCCAACAGCCAATTAAAGAGAGCTGTTCTAACACCTCCAATGTGCAAAGGTCCTGTAGGTGAGGGTGCAAACCTGCAAATAAAAGCCATGAATTGAAATTAAACTATTTTAATTGAAGTTTCTATATAAAGAAACCAATTTCCCCTGAATCTTAATTCTTTTTGCTGCGTATATTTTGGTACCGTATTTCTTGTTAGCACTCTCTAGAGCAATGGTATTTCCTTTTTTTCTAATTATTTTCAAAGTTGCTTCTTCATTGTCAATTAGAACTACTGCTATTTGACCATTGTCCGCATTTGAATTTTTTTTAATTATAACTGTATCACCATCATTAATTCCTGCCTCGATCATAGAGTCTCCTTTTACTCTTAATCCAAAGTGATCATCGTTTTTATTAAAGTCAGCAGGTAAATTAACTTTATCAACTTCTTGTTGTATTGCTTCTATAGGTGTACCTGCCGCTATTGATCCAAGCACTGAAATTTTACTAGACTTGCCGGTACTTTTATCCAACCCACCCTTAATTACACTTGGGGTGAAACTGTTAAATAAATCGTGTGCACTTGCGTTTTCAGGAAGCTTAATTACTTCAAGAGCTCTTGCTTTGTGAGCTAATCTTTTTATAAAGCCTCTTTCTTCTAATGCTGATATTAATCGATGAATTCCAGATTTCGATTTAAGGTTGAGTGAATTTTTCATTTCCTCATAAGAAGGAGACACGCCAGTCGATCTAATTTTCTTATTAATAAAAAGTAATAAGTTTTTTTGTTTTTTTGTAAGCATAGAACAAATCTCGTACATCTATGTTCTACAAAAGTTCTACTATAATATCAATGCCAAATTAACCTTAAATTAAGCGTTTATTTGAACGATTCTTTTTAATAGAGATGAGTTTTTGTCCAGATCTTTGAGAAGTGATTCACCAATAAGAAAGTTATTTATCTTTGTTTTTTTTACTATCTCTTCCACTTCTTTTTCAGATTTTATCCCACTCTCACAAACAAGTGGACCAGAATGTTTGGTCAAAACTTTGTGTAAATCATAAGTTGTTTTGATATCTGTTTTGAGAGTTTTAAGATTTCTATTATTAATCCCAATTATCGCATTCTTAAAATTAAGTGCTTTCTTTGCTTCTTCCTCTGTATGTACCTCTACTATTGTGCTTATATTTAGTTCTTCAGCTACACTATATATTTCTTTTGCAGTCTTTTCATTAATAGCTGCTAGAATAATTAAAATAGCATCTGCACCAAAGCTTTTTGCTAAATAAACTTGGTACGGATCTATGAAAAAGTCTTTGCATAAAATGGGTAATTTAACTTCTTTTTTAACTTCATCAATATGTTCTAGTTTTCCTTTAAAATAATTCTCTTCTGTTAAAATGGAAAGACAAGATGCTCCGAAGCTCAAGTACTGTTTTCCAATTGTTTTAGGATCATAGTTTTCAACAATAACTCCTGCAGAAGGACTTGCTTTTTTTATTTCTGCAATAACAGAGACTTCATTCTTCTTTAATTTATCTTTGAAATTTAAGTAATTTTTATACGAAGATATCTTCTTTTTAAGATCTTCAACTGTAAAAGAGTTTTTATACTTCTCTATATTATTTTTTTTATCGGCAATTATTTTCTCTAGAGTATTGGTCATTTCACGAGTTTTGAAATGTGATTCATAGCTTTTCCTGAAAGAATATGTTTTCTTAAATCTTGATACCCATCCTTAAAAGATTTTGATTTTTCAGCCACAAGCAAACCAGCAGCGGCATTAAGACAGACAGCAACAGAAAAATCATTGTCTTTGCCTTGAAATATTTCTTTTATTTTTTCTCCATTATATTCAGGATCTTTTCCAACAATATTCTCAAAATTACTTGCTTTAATACCTAAATCTTCTGGGTTTAAAACAAATTCTTTAATTTTTCCATTGTTGAGTTCGACAATGTCTGTATTTGCGTATGGAGAAATTTCATCAAGCCCATCTTGGCTATTGACGATTAATGCTTTTTTTAAATCCAAATTTTTAAGTGCCTCAGCAAAAATTTTAAGTAACTTTTTATCAAAAACCCCAACAACTTGTCTTTTTACTTTTGCTGGACTACTTAAAGGCCCAATTAAATTAAATATTGTTCGTTTTCCAATTTTTTTTCTAACCGGACCAACATACTTCATGGCTGAGTGATAACCTGGAGCAAACATGAATCCAAAATTGTTATTGTTTATGCTTGTTTCCACTTCTTTAGGAACCATATTTATGTTAATATTTAATTTTTCTAAAACATCAGCAGAACCACACTTTGAAGAAACAGATTTGTTTCCATGTTTAGCGACTTTCACTCCAAAACTAGATAACAATAACGCTGCTGCTGTGGAGATATTCAAAGTATTTTTTCCATCTCCTCCAGTACCACAAGTATCTATTGTATTATCAGGTACATTTACCCGTGCAGCTTTATTTCTCAAAACATAAACCCCACCCGCAATTTCATCTGATGTTTCTCCTTTAGCAGAAGAAGAAGTTAAAAAATCATGAATTTGTTCTTCTTGAACTTTGCCTGACATCATACTTTCAAACGCAGATTTACTTTCCTCAAAATTTAAGTTTTGTTTATTTTTTAGTTTTTTAAGAATTTCTTCCATTTTATTTATACTTTAAAAAATTTTTAATTAATTTTATCCCTTCTTTTGTACTTATGCTTTCAGGGTGAAATTGTACCCCATGTAAATTATATTTTTTATGCATAATTCCCATTATTACATTGTCTTTTGTTTTAGCTGTAATTATGAAGTCTTTATTCAAAGTTTTTCTGTCGATTATAAGACTATGATATCTAGTTCCTACAAAATTGTTCCTTACACCTTTAAAAATTCCAGTTCTGCTATGAGAAATTTTACTAGTTTTTCCATGCATAAGCTTTTTAGCATTTATTATTTTAGCACCAAAAGCTTGTCCAATAACTTGATGACCCAAACAAACACCAAGAATTGGAATTTTTTTTGATAGATTTTTTACAATTTTTAAACAATTTCCAGCCTGATTTGGAGTGCCTGGACCAGGAGAAATAACAATTTTTTTATAATTTCTTTTTAAAATTTCTTTTGAATTAATTTTGTCATTTCTTATAACTTCAACTTTGCATTTTAAAGATAGAAGATAGTGATAAAGATTGTAAGTAAAACTGTCGTAATTATCTATTAACAAAGTTTTCATTTAATTTATTGCTTTAAGCAATGCTTTTGCCTTGTTGATCGTTTCATTGTATTCATTTTTAGGATTACTATCAGCGACTATCCCAGCGCCAGCTTGAACATAAATTTTCTTATTTTTTATTAGAGCAGTTCTTAAAGCTATGCAGGTATCAAATTCTTGATTTGCTGTAAAATAACCTATTCCCCCAGCATAAAGCTTCCTTTTTGAATTCTCTAGTTCATCAATAATTTCCATCGCTCTTATTTTAGGTGCGCCACTAACAGTTCCTGCCGGAAAACCTGATAAAAATGTTTCAAAAAGAGAAAAGTTTTTTCTTAATTTTCCTGTAACGTTAGAAACGATATGCATTACATGAGAATATTTTTCTACCTTGAATTTTTCTGTTACTTTCACACTATTAGTTCTAGAAACTTTCCCAACGTCATTTCTTCCAAGATCCAAAAGCATTAAATGTTCTGCAAGTTCTTTGGGATCCCTTAGTAATTCGCGGGTTAATATTTTATCTTGCTTGTTATTCTTACCCCTAGGTCTTGTACCAGCAATTGGCCTAATAGTAACCTCACCATTTACTAATCTTACTAAGATTTCAGGACTACTTCCTAAGATTTGAAAGTCTTTATAATTAAAATAAAACATAAAAGGAGAAGGATTCAAAATTCTTAAAGTGTTGTAAATTTCTATTGGAGGTTTATCAATCGAAGCTTGAAATCTTTGGCTTAAAACAACCTGGAAGATGTCTCCTCTTTTAATATAATCTTTTGCTTTCAACACAATATTTTTGAATTTAGATTTTGATATATTAGATTTTACTTTTATTTTTTTGTTACTTCTGTGAAAATTGCTAGGAAGTTCTATATTTCCACAATGACTCAGTTCACTAAAGGTGTTTTTAATTTTTTCATATTCAATCTTATAATTGGCTATTTTTTGCTCTTTAAAAATATTCTCTATATAAAAAATTTTTCTTTTTACGTTGTCGTAAATAATTAAATTTTTAGGTCTCATCAATCTTATATCAGGTATATTAATGTTTTCTTTACATCTGTCAGGAATTTTCTCAATTAAACGTATAATATCGTATGAAAAATAACCGACAAGCATAGAGGACATTCTCGGTAGCTCCCTAGAAGATTTCACCTTGAAGTTTTTCAATAAATTATTTAGGTAAGAAAGTATGTTTTTTTTAATTATTATTTTTTTTTTAAAATCATCTATAACAATTTTATTTTTTTTTATATTAAAAATTTTATCCGGATTAAAACCTATTATTGTGTACCGTCCTCTAATAGTTCCTTTTTCGACAGATTCAAATATAAAACTGTTCTTTTTAAAAAGTATAAACTTATAAAGATTTTCAATAAAACTATAATTCTTACAATGCTGCGAATAGTAGATTGCTTGATTGTGTTTGTTTTTGTGTAATCTTTTAAAATTTTCTAAACCTGTACTTAGTTTCATTACAATGAATTTTCTATTCGTTTAAGAACGCTGCTTTTTATATCGATTTTATAATTTTCATTTATATACCTGTCATAAGATTTATAAATTTCCGCAATATATTGTGCATTTGCTTTCTTCATATATTTTTTATAGTTATCTGAATTGGGGTCAATCTTAGGATTCTTTTCGTTAACAATTGTTACTAAGTAATTTTCTTTATTACCTGGCAACACAAAAATTGAACCGCTACCAAATTGATATATTCTTTTCAATAATTTAAGGCTAAATTTTGAAGTATCGTTAATATTTTTTATTGTTAGAGTATTAACAGTTAGATTATTTTTTTTTGCAAGTTCTATCATATCATTTGCAACAAATTTTTTATCGCTAATATCATTTATGAGTTTTCCAATTTTTTCAATTTGGTCAATAACTTTTAGTTGAAGATTTATCGAATCTTTTAGTTTCTTATTTTTTAGAGTAAGAAATTCATTTTTTGAATCCAATATTTCGACAAGATAGTAATTATTATTATGATTGATAAATTTAGGTGTGTTTTTTTCTTCGATTTTAAATATTTCTTTAAAAGAATTATGATCTATGGATTCAAAAATTTTTCCATCTTTCTTAGCTCTTTTTGAATTAACAAAATCTGTACTCTTAATTTTTTCTTTATACTCCAATGTTATATCGTCAAAACTTTTTCCGTCCAGAATAGCATTTTCTATACTGTCAATTTTTTTAAAAAATTCTTCATTCAAAACTTTTCCTGCAATTAGAATCTCCGGAGATAACCTAAGATATTTAAATTTTTTATATGTCTCTTCAAATGAATTTTTATTTTTTTCATAATAATTTTTAATTGCGCTTTCAGATATTTCATTTTTTTCATAAATTTTAGTTAAATTTATATAATTAATTTTTTTTGATTGGTTCTCTTTTTTGTATAGATCGTTAACCATAAAAAGAGGTAATTTTATTCCTCCCGAATAAAAATTCAAAAGTTGATCTTTGATTTCGGTTTCTCTAACTAAATTTTCATAAAAAGGTTTCGTTAAAGCATTGGATATCATAAATTTTTCATATTTAATCTCAGAAAATTTTCCATCTTTTTGAAATTTCTTATCATACTTTAACTTATTGAATAAGGATCTATCACTAAGTTGAAAACCTCTTTTTTTACTTTCCATTGAAATAATTTTTTCACTTATATAGTTCATTAAAATTTTTTGTATTAAATTAGATTTTCCAATTTTCTCTATATCGTCTGTTGTTATGTTTACTTTTTGAAGATATGTTACAAATTCTTGTGAAGTAATTTTTTTATCATCTATTTTAGCTACAATGTTTTGTTTTCCAGTAAAACTACCACTCATACCAAAGCCAACAACAAAGGCCACGGCTATAAGACCTATAACAATCTTCCCTATGATGGATTTAGAAAATTTTCTTATTGATGATAGCATAATTTTAATTTAAGAAATTTAAATTAATTATATTAAAAAATCTATAAATTAAAGTGTTTAATTGAGGCTAAGAGATGAAGTATTTTATTGGAAATTGGAAAATGTTCGGAATTCCTGGATCTATCAAAATTATAGATAGAATTAATAATTTTTTAGCAAGGGATAAAAAAAATAATAAAAAGTACAAAGTCATAATTGCTCCTCCACATACTTTGTTACAAGATTTTTCACGAAAATTTAAAACTAAAAAAGTTTCAATTTGCGCACAAAACTGTTTTCAGAAAGATTATTTTGGAGCACATACAGGATCTGTTAGTGCTTTCATGATAAAGAAAATAGGAATTAATCATATCATTATTGGACATTCTGAAAATAGAGCGTCTGGAGAAAATGATGCAATTATAAAGGAAAAAGTTTTTACGGCTCTTAAAAATAATTTGAATATAATTTTCTGTATAGGGGAGAATAAAAATCAAAAAAGAAAAAAATTAACTCTAAAGGTATTAAAAAAACAAATAAGCAACGTATTAAAAAAAAATTACAATTTGAAAAAAATTATAATTGCATATGAACCAGTATGGTCCATTGGAACTGGAAAAGTTCCAAAATCGAAGGAGTTACAAAAAACTGCTTTTCTTATAAAAAAATTTTTAAAGTCACGCTTTAGGGGAAAATATAATTTTAAATTATTATATGGAGGCTCGGTAGACAATAAGAGCATTCATAATTTTAAATTAATCAAAGAATTGGATGGTTTTCTGATTGGAGGGGCTTCAAAGTCATCAAAAAAATTTATTGATATAATAAGAAACTTCTATAAATAAGCCGTATGGAAACAATCCTAATAGCAGCAAATATTGTTTTAGCTTTAATATTAATTGCACTGGTTCTTTTACAAACATCTGAAGGTGGAGCTTTGGGCTTAGGTTTGTCACAAGATAATTTTGCATCTACAAGATCGGTTGGAAACTTTTTAACTAAAGCTACAGCTATTATTGCCGCTCTATTTATAATTTCCAGTATATCTCTAGTAATTTTATCCAGAGGTGACTTAGAAGAAAAACGGTCAGTTATAGAGAGAATTGAGAAAGAAGAAGATTCGGATTCTCCTAAAATTCCAGAATCTGAAAAATAAACTTTATTTTCTAATAAAAAACAGATATATTATCCTTCCATGGCGCGATATGTATTCGTTACTGGCGGCGTGGTATCCTCACTAGGCAAAGGTCTCTCTTCCGCTTCTTTAGCATCATTACTTCAATTAAGAGGTTTTAAAGTAAGAGTCAGAAAATTAGATCCATATTTAAATGTTGATCCTGGAACAATGAATCCATTTCAACATGGAGAAGTTTTTGTAACAGATGATGGTGCGGAAACCGATTTAGATATTGGTCATTATGAGAGATTTACAGGAATTCCTGCTACGCAATCAGACAATATTACAACAGGTGGAATTTATAGCGACATAATAAAAAAAGAAAGAAGAGGAGATTATTTAGGAGGAACCGTTCAAGTAGTTCCTCATGTTACTGACCGAATTAAAAAATTTATTTCTCACAATGTAAAAAATGAAGATTTTATAATTTGTGAAATTGGTGGAACGGTTGGGGATATAGAAAGTTTACCTTTTCTAGAAGCAATAAGACAATTTTCTAATGATACAGGAAAAAAAAATAGTCTATTTATTCACCTTACTTTAGTTCCTTATTTAAAAGCATCAGGTGAATTAAAAACAAAACCAACTCAGCATTCAGTTAAAGAATTAAGGAGTTTAGGGATCCAACCAGATATAATAATTTGTAGATCAGAAAGGGAAATTCCAAAAACAGAAAGAAAAAAAATATCTTTATTTTGTAATGTAGCTATAGACAATGTTATTGAGACAGTTGATGTAAAAACTATATATGAGGCACCAATTAGCTTTCATAAAGAAAAGTTGGATGAGAGAGTTCTTTTTTATTTTAATATCAAAAGTAAAAAATCACCCGATCTTAGTAAATGGAAAAATATTACTTCCAGAGTTTTAAATCCAAAGAGAGATGTAAATATAGGAATTATAGGAAAATACGTTAATCTTAAAGATGCTTACAAGTCATTAGATGAAGCATTAATTCATGGAGGAATATCAAACAATGTAAAAGTTAATTTGAAAAGAATAGATTCAGAAAATTTAAAACCAGAGAACATAAAATTGTTATTAAAAAATGTATCTGGAGTGCTTATTCCAGGCGGATTTGGTAAAAGAGGTACAGAAGGTAAAATTGCTGCCATAAAATATGCAAGATTGAACAATATACCTTTCTTTGGCATTTGTTTTGGAATGCAAATGGCAGTTATTGAAGCGGCTAGAAACTTGCTAAATATTAGAAATGCTTCAAGTAGTGAATTTGGTAATAACTGTACACCAGTTGTTGGTCTATTAGAAGAGTGGCAAAAAGGTAAAAAGAAAATTAAAGGAAGCGAAAAAAATTTAGGCGGAACTATGAGACTAGGTTTGTATGATGCTGTATTAAAAAACAATTCTTTGATATCTAAGATATATTCTGAAAAGAAAATTAAAGAAAGACACAGACACAGGTACGAAGTGAACATAAAATATAGAGATGATTTTGAAAAAAAAGGACTAATTTTTTCTGCTTTATCACCGGATGGCACTCTTCCTGAAATAATAGAATTGAAAAATCACCCTTGGTTTGTTGGTGTTCAATTTCATCCTGAATTTAAATCAAGACCTTTTACACCACATCCGCTATTTTCTTCTTTCATTAAAGCTGCAAATAATAGGAGAACAAACTAATGGAAAATAAATCAGTTAAATGTGGAAAATTAAATATTTCAAACACAAGCCCTTTCACTTTAATTGCGGGGCCTTGTCAATTGGAGAATGAAAAACACGCATTAGATGTTGCTTCTGAACTAAAAAAAATTACCACAAAGCTTGGTGTAGGTTTAATTTATAAAACATCATTTGATAAAGCTAACAGAACTAGTTTAAAGGGAAAAAGAGGAGCTGGCCTTGAAAAATCTCTTCCGGTTTTTGATAAAATTCGAAAAGATTTAGGAATACCAGTTTTAACAGACGTTCACACAGCAGAGCAGTGTGAAGTTATTTCAAAACACGTTGATGTTCTGCAGATACCAGCTTTTTTATGTAGACAAACTGATCTATTGATTGCTGCCGCCAAAACAGGAAAAGTTATAAATGTAAAGAAAGGACAATTTTTAGCTCCTTGGGATATGATTAATGTAACAAAAAAAATTGCTGACTCAGGTAATACAAATATTTTAGTTACAGAGCGAGGTGCAAGTTTTGGTTATAATACATTAGTATCAGATATGAGGTCCCTGCCTATAATGGCAAAGAATGGTTATCCTGTGGTTTTTGATGCTACACATTCTGTTCAACAACCTGGTGGAATGGGAGACAAAAGTGGAGGACAAAGAGAATTCGTAGAATATCTTGCGCGTGCTGCTATTGCTGTCGGAGTTGCGGCAGTTTTTATGGAAACACATCCTGATCCAGACAAGGCACCATCTGACGGACCAAATATGGTTCCGTTATCAAAAATGCCTAGCTTGTTAGAGCAATTAGTTGAAATTGATAAATTAGTAAAGAATGGCAAAAATTAAAAGCATCAAAGGTCGACAGGTTTTTGATAGCAGAGGAAACCCAACGGTAGAAGCAGAAGTTTTTTCAGACGGAGGACGTTGTGCTCTAGCAATAGTTCCGTCAGGTGCTTCAACAGGTACACATGAAGCTTTCGAATTAAGAGACAAAGAAAATAAAAATTATTTCGGAAAGAGCGTCTTTAAGGCAGTTGAGAATATAAATACTTTAATAGCAAAATCTTTGGAAAATATTGATGTTAGTGATCAGAAAAAAATAGATAAAATTTTAATAGATCTAGACGGTACCGAGAAAAAGAAAAAACTTGGAGCGAATGCAATCTTAGCTGTTTCCATGGCTTCCTGCAAACTTGCTGCTACAGAAAAAAATATACCTTTATATAAATACTTAGGAAATTCTAAAAATACTCAATTACCAATTCCTCTTTTGAACATAATAAACGGAGGAGTTCATGCAAAAAATAACTTAGATATCCAGGAATTCATGATACGTCCTGAAAAATCAAAATCATTTTCTGAAGCGATGAGAAAGAGTTTTTTGGTAATTCAAAATTTAAAATCGATGCTTGATAACACTAACGTTGGCGATGAAGGAGGATTTGCTCCAAATTTAAAAAATAATGAAGAAGCAGTTCAAACAATAATAAAGGCAATTGAAAAATCTGGTTTTAAACCGGGCGAAGAAATTTCAATTTGTTTAGATGTAGCCGCAAATGAATTAGACAAGGAAAAAACAATAGAATATTATTCGGAATTAATAAAAAAATATCCAATTAAATCTATCGAAGATCCTTTCGGTGAAGATGATTGGGAATCATGGAAAAAATTAACAAAAAATACCAACATTCAGATTGTGGGTGATGATTTATTTGCTACTAATATAAAGAGATTAGAAAAAGGTATAAAAGATAGATCTGCAAACGCAATACTAGTTAAGCTCAATCAGATTGGAACTGTGAGCGAAACACTAGACGTTATAAACCTTGCTCACAAGAATGGTTTTAAAACCATTATTTCTCATAGATCTGGCGACTCAGAAGATACTTTTATAGCTGATTTAGCAGTTGCAACAAATTCTTCCCAAATAAAAACTGGATCGCTAGCAAGATCTGAGAGAGTAGCTAAGTATAATCGCCTACTAAGAATCGAAGAGGAGCTTGGAAATTCTTCAAAAATGGCTAGAATCTAGAGATGGGATTTTTTAAAGTTTTAAAAAGACGAAAAATACTTTTTTTGAATATTTTTTTACTCTTATATATTTCAATTAATCTTTTTATGGGAGAAAGAGGACTAATTTCATATTTTGAGAAAAAAAATTTGTTAAAAAAATTAGATGAACAACAGATTATTTTAACACAGAAAGTTAAAAATATTGAAAATAAAAATAGTTTACTTTCAGAAAACTTAAATTTTGATTTTGTAGACACATTAATTAGAGAAAAATTTAAGTTTGGAAACAAAGATGAAGTATTAATCAAACTAAATGACTAAACCTAGACACCCAGAAAAAATAAATAAACCATACAATCCTATAAAAAAAAAACCCGAATGGATTAGATCAAAAATTTTAGATACACAAACTTTTTTTAAGACCAAGGCAGTTGTAAATAAAAATAACCTTAATACAGTTTGCCAGGAAGCAAATTGTCCAAACATTACAGAATGTTGGAGCAAAAAGCATGCTACTTTTATGATCATGGGGGATACTTGCACAAGAGGCTGTGCCTTTTGCGACGTTAAGACAGGAAAACCAGGTAGATTAGATTCTCTCGAGCCTTTTAAAATTTCTAAAGCTGTACAAGAATTAAACCTTAATCATGTTGTTATTACCTCTGTTGATAGAGATGATCTTGAAGATGGTGGAGCAGAACATTTTAAAAGTGTGGTTCTTGAAACAAAAAAAAACAATCCAAACACGACAATAGAAGTTTTAACACCAGATTTTTTAAGAAAAGGAGATTCTTATAAAAAAATTGTTGAATCCAACCCGGATGTTTTTAATCATAATATTGAGACGGTTCCGAGTTTGTATTTAAAAGTTAGACCTGGATCTCGTTACTTTACATCAGTCAAATTGTTAGACTCGGTTAAAAGAAATAAACCAAATATTTTTACAAAATCAGGAATTATGGTTGGTTTAGGTGAAGATAAAAACGAAGTACTCCAAGTTATGGACGACTTAAGAACAGCAAATGTTGATTTTTTAACAATCGGCCAATATCTACAACCTTCTCCCAAACATCATCCTCTTCAAAGATATTATCATCCTGATGAATTCAAAGAATTAAAAGATATTGCTTTAACAAAAGGATTTTTATTAGTTGCTTCATCTCCACTAACCAGATCTTCTTATCATGCAGACGAAGATTTTAAAAAACTAAAAGCTAAAAGAGATGAACAATTAAAATGCCAACCGCTTCAATAAAAAAAATTATTCCTTGTAAAAAAACTGATTTAATCAACATGATACTTGATATTGAAAAATATCCTGAATTTGTTCCCTGGTGTTTAAACGGAAAGATTCACAAAAGGGATGATAAAGCCGATATGATAGAGATGGAAGCTGATTTGACTGTAGGTAAGAAATTTTTAAACCAAACATACAAAAGCCATATAACCTATTACAAAGAAAAGGATAAAATTATTGTCAATAATATTGGTGGCCCTTTAAAACATCTAAAAAACGAATGGGAAATAAGAGAAATAAATAATCAGAGTGAAGTAAGTTTTAAAATTGATTTTGAAATAAAAAACATTGTTTACAATATGATTATGACAAAATCTTTTGACCAAGGACTAAGAAATATTGCTGATGCTTTTGAAAAAAGAGCAATTCAGCTATTTAAGAACATCTAAGATTAATTCTAAAGCTTTTTTAACCGTAGCTCTTTGAACACTAGAACGACCTTTATTTTTGAATAAAAACCTTTTTATCTTAACCTTATTGCCTCTTTTTATACCTACATAAACTAATCCAACTGGCTTTTGTTTAGTTCCGCCACTAGGTCCAGCTATTCCAGTAATAGAAACAGTAACATTACTTTTATTAATTTTGCTTAAATTATTAACCATAGAGAAACAACACTGAATACTTACAGCCCCATGTTTTTTAATAATTTGTTTAGGTACTTTTAAAAGACGATTTTTAGATTGATTAGAGTAGGTGACTAAACCCATTGTAAATACTTTAGAAGATCCACTTACGGAAGTAATAGCACTTGAAAGCATTCCACCAGTACATGACTCCACAACAGACAGTTTAAGTCTTTTTCTCTTTAATAGTTTAATTATTTTTTGAGAAAGTTTTTTCATGTGAACACCATGTATAAAACAAGAATGGCAACAACGTATAAGCCAGCACAGACATCATCCATAATGACACCGAGACTGTTCTTAAAATTTTTTTCATAATAACTAACAGGAAAAGGTTTGGTGATATCAAAAATT
>Ga0066850_10000356_pt1 | contig 25432 bp, 23 predicted proteins | sample ETNtaG_4_FD_67282 | JGI IMG/M metagenome (GOLD analysis project Ga0066850, IMG submission 67282) | Marine microbial and viral communities from oxygen minimum zone, Eastern Pacific Ocean - ETNP201406SV67 | ecosystem: Environmental > Aquatic > Marine > Oceanic | place: Pacific Ocean: Eastern... | reverse complement strand
TTAGAGGCCCTAACGGAGGTTATGTTTTAGGGAAAAATCCATCTGAAATTTCTATTGCTGAGGTTATTATAGGATTAGATAAAACAATGGCCCCTGTGGCTTGCATTGAATTTCCAGATTTATGCCAAGTGTCAGGTCAATGTTCTCAACAGGACATGTGGTCAGATGTTGAGAAGGCCTTAGTTTCTAAGCTTGAAACAATAACTGTTAAGGATCTTGCAGATAAAGATAGAGTATTTGTGAGTGCTAAAGGGATTAATAAAAACTGATTATGTTTATTGGAATGAAAAATAGAAATTTTTGTTTGTGTTGTCACCTATAATAGGCATTTGATGTAGATGATAAAGATAAAATAATCTTCAATGCCCCGATAATACGGGGCTTTTTTTATGAAAGGATAAAAATGATAAATAAATTGAATCCAGAACAAGTCGATAGGTATAGCAGGCATATAATAATGCCTCAAGTTGGATCTGAAGGACAAAGAAAATTACTGAATTCAAGTGTATTAATAATTGGGGCAGGTGGTTTAGGCTCGCCTGCAGCTTTATATTTAGCGCTAGCAGGAGTTGGCAGAATAGGAATAGCTGATTTTGATATTGTTGATAGAAGTAATCTTCAAAGGCAAGTTCTTCATAGAGATGAAGATATAGGAAAAAGCAAGGTTGTATCAGCTATGGAAACCCTTAAAGCATATAATCCTGATATTGATGTTGTTATGCATGACGAACCAATCAATTCAAAAAATGCTTTAGGGATTATTAATGAATATGATGTTGTTATAAATGGAGCAGATAATTTTCCAACAAGATATTTAATTTGCGATTCCACATTTTTTGCTAAAAAGCCTTTGATAGATGGAAGCGTATTAACTTTTGATGGGCAAATAACCACTTACGTTCCTGGAGGAAATTGCTATAGGTGTATATTTCCTGATCCACCACCACCAGGGTCTGTTCCAAGTTGTTCAGAAGCTGGAGTAATTGGTGCTTTACCAGGACTTATAGGCAGCATACAGGCAATAGAGACAATAAAATACATCCTTGGTGCTGGAGATTTATTGAAAGGCAGGATGATCCTTATTGATGCTTTAAGTATGGAGTTTAGAACAGTAAAAATAAGAAGAAATGAAGATTGTGTTCTTTGTGGAAATAATCCTTCAGTCAAAGAACTTATTGATTATGAATTATTTTGTGGAATGCCTTCAGCTGAGGAATAAGAAGAAATGAAAATTAACGAAAATATCATTGAAATAATTGGGAATACTCCCATGATTAATGTAAGCAATATTAGCCCTAATGAAGTAAAAATTTTTGCAAAATTAGAAAGCTTTAACCCTGCTGGCAGCATAAAAGATAGAGTTGCAAAATACTTGATTGAAAGTGCAGAAGCAAAAGGCAAGTTAGTTAATGGATCTACAATTATAGAGCCAACAAGCGGAAACACCGGAATAGCTTTGGCTATGTTATCAAGGGCGAAGGGATATAAGTTAAAAGCTGTTATGCCTGACAATGTAAGTGATGAGAGGAAATCTATGTTGCTATCTCTTGGGGCAGAAATTATTTTTTCAGATGGAGAACAAGGAACTAACGGCGCAATAAGGCTTGCTGAAAAGATTTCAGAAGAGAACCCTGATTACTTTATGCCATATCAATATGGGAATGAAGCTAATCCACGGGCTCATTACGAAACAACAGGACCTGAAATAATCAAACAGCTCCCTGATATTGATGTATTTGTAGCTGGCTTGGGTACAGGAGGAACTTTGATGGGTGCTGGGAAAGCTTTAAAAGAACACAATGAAAATATTAAGATAGTTGCCGCTGCCCCTCATCCTGAAGAGGTTGTCCCGGGACTAAGAAGTATTGAACATGGATTTATTCCTCCAATTCTTGACCTTGAGAAGCTTGATTCAAGAATTTTAGTTGGAGAAGAAGAGTCTTTTTATTGGACAAAGATGTTAATGGAAAAGTGTGGAGTTTTTGCAGGTGTTTCATGCGGAGCCGTTACAGCAGCAGCAGTGAAAGTTGCTAAAAAAATTAAAAAAGGAAATATCGTGATAATAATAGCTGATTCAGGTGAAAGATACTTGTCTAGTAAACTATGGGAGATGGATTACAAAGATATCAAAGAAATTGGCGAACAAAAAATTTGGTGGTAATTTAGGCTATTGTTAAGATAATTAAATCAAGATTAACTTAAAGAGGTGAATAAATGGTAAATTTAGCTGCAAATCTATCAATGATGTTTAATGAAGTGAGCTTTATGGATAGGTTTAAAGAGGCATCAAATCAAGGTTTTAGGTCCGTCGAATATTTATTTCCGTATGATTTTTCAAAAGACAATATTCTGAACGAACTTAAAGAAAATAATCTTAATCAAATCCTTTTTGATTTACCTGCAGGAGATTGGGACTCAGGTGACAGAGGTATCGCAGCAGACCCTAATAGGGTAAATGAATTCGAAGATGGCGTTGACTTAGCGTTAGAGTTTGCAAATATAATTAAACCTGTAAATCTAACTTGTTTAGTTGGAAAAATTCCAGGTGATGTCTCAGATATGGAAGCTCAGGACACTTTAATTAAGAATCTAGCATTTGCTGCTGATAAATTACATGATTCCGGATTTCAGTTGCTAGTTGAGCCAATAAATACTGTTGATATACCTGGTTATTGGTTGTCTACAACAAGCAAAGCTTTGGAAATCATAGATTCTATAGATCATCCAAATTTAAAGTTGCAATATGATATTTATCATATGCAAATTATGGAAGGGAATATAATTAACACTATTAAAGAGAATCTAGGAATAATTGGACATATGCAGCTTGCAGACAACCCTGGACGGCATGAGCCAGGTACAGGTGAATTAAATTATTCTAAAATATTTAATGAGATAGATTTAATGGGGTATAAAGGATGGATTGGTTGTGAATACATTCCTAACGAAGATACTATTTCTGGATTGAAATGGGCATCCCCTTATCTGCAATAATTTTATGACATTAAATTTTTTTCTTAAACCTATTTATTCAGTTTTTGGAATAGGTTATATCAAAATTGGATCAGGTACTTTTTGTAGTTTAGTGCCATGCTTAATAATTCTTTTTTTTGGAGAAAATTTAGGATTCTTTGCTCGACTATCTATATTAATTGTTATTTTAATTTTTGGGTTTTTATCAACAAACTTTAAGTTTGAAGATAATGGAGTCGAATTAAAAGATCCTCATTTCGTAGTTATTGACGAGTTCATTGGCATGTGGATAGTTCTATTAATCGTTGATAATTCAATCTTATTGATTTTATTATCTTTTTTATTATTTAGGTTTTTTGACATTACAAAATTACTGGGTATACATAAAATAGAAAAATTGAATGGAAGCCTTGGCATTATTTTGGATGATGTATTTGCAGGACTATATTCTTTGGCAATTATTTATATAATTAAATTTATTTTTTAAAAGGGAAGGTAAAAGAGAAATCTCTGTGCAACTACACGAATATCAAGCAAAGAATATTTTAAATGAACATGGTGTCCCAATACCTTTTGGGCAAGTTGCTTCATCAGGTTTAGAGTGTAAAGAAATATCTACTTCAATAAATGGAAAGGTTGTTATAAAAGCGCAGGTTCATGCAGGAGGGAGAGGAAAAGCTGGAGGAATAAAAGTTGCTGATAATCCTGAGGAAGCAAAAAAAGTTGCCCAAGAAATGCTAGGAACATCATTAAAAACTTTTCAGTCAGGAGGAACCGAATTTCCTATAAATAAAGTTTATGTCGAAGAGGCCTCTGATATTTCCAAAGAGTTTTATCTTGCAGTGACAATGGATTTTGATGAAAAATGCCCTGTTATAATTTTATCTACAGAGGGCGGAATGAATATAGAAGAAGTTGCAGAAAAAACTCCAGATAAAATAATGAAAATTCATGTGAATCCTCTTATTGGGCCATCCCCTTATAAGATAAGAAATTTATTATCATTATTAAACTTAGAAAAAAAAATTTCTCAACAAATTTCTTCTATAATTCAAAGCCTGTATAGAATATTTTATTCTTTAGATTGTACTTTAATTGAAATCAATCCTCTTGCTATTACTAATGACGAAAAAGTAGTAGCCCTAGATGCAAAAATAACTATTGACGACGATTCAATTTTTAGGCATTCAGATATTAAGGATTTATTTGATGAAACTCAAATGAATCAATCTGAGTTAAAAGCACTAAGCAATGATTTGGCTTATATAAAACTTCATGGAGGAAAGGTCGGGTGCATGGTTAATGGGGCAGGTTTAGCTATGGCAACTATGGATATAACTATGAAGGCTGGTACTGCCCCAGCAAATTTTTTAGATGTTGGAGGCAGTGCTTCTGAAGAAAGGATTGAAGAAGCTTATAAAATAATTGCTTCAGATAATGATGTAGAGATAATTTTAGTTAATTTATTTGGAGGCATATTAAGATGTGATGTGGCTGCGAAAGGCATAATTAATGGATTTGAAAATCATAATAAGCCCATTCCTATGGTAGTGGTATTAAGAGGTACAAATTCTAATGAGGCAAAATTATTATTGGAAAACTCTGAACTAGATATAAGCTTTGCTGAAGATTTGCCAACAGCTGCTATCGAAATAAGAAATAAGCTAGGGAAATAATGAATATTCTCAATCAAGATTCAAATAAAGTGCTAATTCAAGGATTAGGTCGTGATGGTAGTTTTCAGGCAGAGAGATGCATTGAGTTTGGCACAAATATTATTTCTGCTGTTCACCCTACCAAAGCCGGGGAAAAGTTCAACCAGAATATCCCCATATTTGGAAGTGTATTTGAGGCTGTAAAAAAAACTTCTCCTGAAATAGGATTAATTTTTGTCCCTGCACCCTTCGCTGCCGATGCAATAATAGAACAGATTGATGCAAATATATCTATAATTGTATGTGTTACCGAAGGAATACCTGTTTCGGATATGGTAAAAGTTAATGAATATCTTAAAGGCAAGAAAACTAGACTTATTGGACCAAATTGCCCTGGATATTTAATTCCTGAAAAAAAACTAAAGGTAGGAATAATACCAGGGAGTATAGTTAAGTCCGGTAATGTAGGTGTTGTCTCTAGAAGCGGAACACTTACATACGAAGCTATAGTTCAACTAACTAAGCTAGGCATAGGGCAAAGCGCTTGTGTTGGGATTGGAGGAGATCCAATCAACGGAACTTCATTTGTCGACGTACTTAATATGTTTGAAGAAGATAAAAACACTGAGGCTATTGTAATGATTGGTGAGATAGGAGGCACAAAAGAACAAGAGGCTGCTGAAAGAATAAAAAATTATATATCTAAGCCAGTTGTAGCAAGTATTGTTGGTCAGACCGCACCAGAAGGCAGAAGAATGGGCCATGCAGGAGCTGTTATAACTGGAAAATCTGCATTAGCATCCGAAAAGATTAATTCACTAAGAGATGCTGGAGTTTTAATAGCAGATTCTCCAACAGAAATTGGGCGCAAAGTTCAAGAACTATTGAAAATTAAATAAATTTATACCTATAATTCCAATTATTATCATAAGTAAGGTTGCAAAAATAACCGCTAAAGAAACTTTAAATGCTGAACCTTTGAGGTCTTTGATGCTTACAGTAAGGCCAATTCCTGCCATAGAAATTGCAAACAATATTTTGCTAAGCGAACTAATGTAATCGATTAATGTATCGGGCAATAAATTTAATGATCCAATTATTGAGGCTATGATAAACCCAACAACAAACCAAGGGATATAGGTGCTTAAATTTTGAAATTTTGAAATACTTTTGTCACTTGATTTTGTAAGAAAATTTACAGCAATAATTACAGGGCCCAGCATTAAAACTCTTAATAATTTAACTTGAGTGGCGATTAGGCCAGCCTCTGTGCTCACTACAAATGATGCTGCCACAACTTGAGGAACTGCATAAACTGACAGCCCAGCAATAACTCCATATTGAAAATCTGTAATATTGGTGAAAACTGGTATTAATGGCAAAAGTAGAACTTGAATAAGGCCAATAACAGCACTGAAGCTTATTGCAATTGCAATGTGGTTGGGGGTTGATTTGATTACAGAAGCCATCGCTGCAACAGCAGAGTTACCGCATATTGAATTGCCTGTGGCGACTAATATAGAGATACTTTTATCAAGATTAAATATGTATTTGCATAAAATAAAAACCAATATCATACAAGTAATTACAGATATAATAGCCAGAAGTATTAAAGATGACCCGCTTTCTTTTATTAATGAGAAATTAACTTTAAATCCAAGTAATATGACTGCAAATTCCAGTAATTGTTTGGATACAAATTTTGGAGCTTTATCATTTTTAGAAAAAATTTGAGGTATGTTGAAAGGCGTATTTTTTACAATAATTCCAATTATGAGGGCAATTATTAACACATCAAATATTTTTTCATTAAATATATTTATCTCAATAAATTGAATGATGTAACTTAGAGCACAAATTGAGATGCATAATAATAAACCTTTGAAGTTTTCACGTAAGAAAATCATAAGTATATTTTACACATTTTTTATTTTCAGTTTGGGAAAACAGCACAATATTAATAAAGGTTATGCAAGATTCTTTCAACATATGGTTTATAGATAAGGGGATTTGGCTAATTCTTATTGGGATTGCCGGGATTGTTGGAGTTTGGCTAATTTCTTATCTTATATTTAAAGGCTTGAAGTTACTTGGTGTTGATCCAGAGCGAATCTCAGACCCGAATTCTCAAAAACTAGTAAAAAACATTAAAAATATATTTGTAATATTAGTTGCTTTTGTAGTAGCAGGAATTCCTAGTTTTTTTGGAATATTATCTGTTTTAAATATTGGTGAAAGTGATGCCGGACTAGATTGGGCACTTGGGGCATCATATGGGTTAATAGTTTCAAACGGTATCCCTATAGTTATAGTTATTATACTTGCATATATTTCTTTGAGAATTGCAGGAACTATAATGCCAAACTTGATTAAGCTTTATTTAAGCTCAGGTACTAGAGCCGGAGAGCATAGTTCTGAAAATGAAAAAAGAGTAGAGACATTTGCCATTGTTATTAGGAGTGTTTTAAGAATATTTGTTGTCTTGATTGCAGTGTTAACAATATTGTCTATATTAGGAGTGCCTGTAACATCATTGGTGGCAGGTATATCTATACTAGGAATAGCAGTTGGTTTAGGTTCTCAAAGCTTGGTAAAAGATGTAATACAAGGCATGCTAATTATCGCAGAAAATCAATTAAGAAAGGGCGATATTGTAAGAATTAAAGGCAGGGCAGGTCTTGTAGAAGATTTAAATTTAAGGAGAATTTTAATTAGAGATTTGGATGGAGCACTTCATATTATTCCTAATGGGTCAACTGATATTATTACAAATCTTACAAGTCAGTGGTCTAGAGTTAATATAGAGATACATGTAAGTTACGAAGAAGATCTTGAGAAAGCTATTAAGACACTAAATGATATTGGAGATAAAGTTGAAAGTGATCCAAATATTGGACGGCTTATAAAAGAGAAGCCTAGAGTTTGGACTATAACTTCGTTCTCTGATTCTGGAGTTAGACTTAAATTTGTTGGTGTCACTCAACCAGGAAAGCAATGGGAAGTTAGAACGCAGGTAATAAGAGAGATAAAAATAGCTTTTGATAATGAAGGAATCAAAATTCCTTATAATCAAATTAGAGTTATCAACTAAAGAAATCTGGAAACCATTCTTTTTTAATTTCCAATCCGAAGCCCGGAGCATTAGAAGGTATAATGGTTCCGTCTATTGGCACAGGTGTTCCAGGGAACCTATCTTTTTCTACTAAAGGAACCCCGATTGGTGTAATAACTGGACCAGAACATTCAATCATTGAAATTCCGGTTAATCCGTAAGAGGCGTGTTGCCCAAAAACAGATCCGCCCCCTCCATGCAAAATAACATCAATTCCGGCTGACTCTGCTATATGAACTATCTTGATTATTGCTGACAAGCCTCCGACCCAAGTTATATCTGGCTGTAATATATCTATAATTCCTTTTGATGCTGCATGAAAAAAAGGATGAACTCCATACCAATGTTCTCCGGTAGCTAATGTTTGTTGAGGAATTCTATTTCTTAATATCTCATACTGGTTAATGCTTTCAGAAATCAGTGCATCTTCTATCCATTTTAATTTATAAGGCTTTAATTGTTCTGATACTCTTACAGTGGTTTCTATATCCATGCTTAACCAACAGTCCAGCATTAATTCCGATTCATATCCAATTAAATCTCTGGCATCTGCAATTTCTTTTTCGACTTTATTTATGCCTGATAATTGATCTCTAGGCCCCCATGATATAAATCTTTTAAAATTTTTAAATCCCAATTCTTTTAACCATTCCGTATTATTTGAGCTAGCGTATAGAGGTAACTTTTCTGTTACAGATCCGCCCAATAATTCATATACAGGCTTATCGAGAAGTTTGCCCTTTAGATCCCAGAGAGCTAAATCTACAGCGCTAATGGCTCTTGTAGAAAAAGAATTTGATCCAACTGGAGAGAGAATTCTGGTCATCATGTCATAAATCTTTTCTGTCTCGAAAACATTTCTTCCAATTAAATTAGGCGCAATGTAGTCGTCAATTATTGATGCAGTTATTCTTCCTCTATCAGAAAATCCGAATCCCCAACTGCCATCTTCACATTCGACTATGCAGCCAACATCTCTTTCAATTCCTGCCCCAACCCCTTTCATTAAAGCGTTGTCCCACCAGCCTTCTGTGTGAAAATATCTACCGCCTAATGATGTTGACATTGGGCTTCCCGTGGCTATTTTGCCTGCATACTTGTCTTCTTTTCTAGGTTTAGTTTTTTGAGGTGTTCTAGGATATTCAGTCCTCACGGCCCTAACGCTAGTAATTTTCACTATTTATGCTTCCTCTTGCACAAACCAACTTTATGCTTCGTTCCGTTTTGATGGTAACAATAACCATCATTACCATTTTTTCCGGTACATTTGCCATTGCATTCATGATGCCCGCTAGATTCTTCAATAATTTTTATATTTAATGGCTTAGTATTCATCTCGTAACAATACTTCCTCTTAAATAGTCAGCATTATCACTGACAATAAATGCTACGATTTTTGCAACTCCTTCGGGGCTACCTAATTCTTGTGTGCTTTCGTCGAAAACTTTAACATTGCCTGTATTTTTTAAAGCCTCATTAAGCTGCCCTTCTTTTAGAGGAGATCTTATACTTCCTGGAAGAATATCATGAATTCTTACCCCATTTTCAGATAAATAATGTTGAAGATGGAGGGTTAGTCCATGAGTCCCTCCTTTACTAGAACTGTAAGGAGCTGAAGATCCAGGACCACTTACGCCTGCACCTGAAGAAGTAAGGAGGATAACCCCGCTTTTCCTTTTTTTCATAAATTTAGCAACTGACCTTGTTACGTTATATGTGCCATTAAGATTAATATTTATTATTCTGTGCCATGTCTCAGGTGAAAGTTCATCTATGTCCACTACAGACCCTTCTAGGGCACCCGCAAAATGTACTAAACAATTTATGCCTCCCTCAAACCATTTTTCAATTTCACCTACTTTTTTTTCGGTTTCATCAATGGATGTGACATCAATTAAATATGATTTGAAGTTTGCATCTAGTTTTTTCAATTCCGAAGAAACCTCTTCTAGCCCATCTGAGTTAATATCTACGATTGCTATGCTTGCTCCATGTTTAGCCGCCTCAATTGCTGATGCTCTACCCATGCCTGTAGCAGCACCTGTTATTAATATATTCTTATTTGATAAATCTAATTGCATTTTAATAGTCCTCCCATTTTATGCCTGCTTTTTCAGAAAATTCTAATGTGTGAGAATAAGACGGCTTAAATTTATCTTTTGGAATATGCTCGATTAATACATGACCTTCTGGGCATATATCTTGCATTCTTTTTAAGAAATAAACTTGATCCATCATTCCATAACCTAAATATTCTTCCTCAAATCGCAATAGAAGGGCGTCAAAAACTTTGAAATCTTTTAAGTGGGCTCCTAGAGTATGCTCTCCCAATAAAGTAAAGAAATCCTCCAAAAATTCTTTTGTATTATAAGCTTCTTCTAAACTTGATATAAAATTCACGGGGTCTTGGTTAAAGCCTAAATTTTTAGATCCGACCGCATCAATAAAATCTTTAGTCCTTCTTGCAGAATATATTGGCGAAACATATCCACCTTCTAGGGAAAGCATTACTCCTTCGTCTTCAGCAACCGCACATATTTTTTTTGTGGAATCAATAAGCCTGTCAAAAACTTTATTAGAATGATTCTCTGGGTGTGGCAACCATGGTCCGTTTGGATTTACACTACCAGGTCTCAAATATGTATTTGGCGCATCTAACTTTGAGGTAAGTAGGCACATATTTTTCACAAATGATATAGCTTCCTCTCTAATTTTTTCATCTGGGCTAACCAATCCACCTCCGTACCTCCCATTCGTCTGCCCTATAATTAAAGAGTTATTATTAAAATCTTCTTTAATTTTATTTATATTGTCATCAGTGAATGATTTTGGATTATTAATTACCAAATTATGAACCGTGAATCCTACTGATGAAACTTCTTTAAGATCTGAAGGAGTGAAGGTCAGTACATCAAAGTCTTCAGGAATACCATTGTCTGAACCATTAGATCCAGTTGCTCCTAGCATAGAAGCAGCTCCAAGATGCATAAACCCTCCTATTTATTTGATATAGCTTTGAGTATAACAGATGGTTTCATTGGCAAGCTATTAAGTCGAATGCCAATTGCATCCTCAATTGCATTTGTTACTGCTCCAAGAGGTGGACATATCGGCACTTCTCCAACACCTCTAACCCCAAATGGTTGCTCTGGATTCTCATTTTCTACAAGTATTGTATCGATCATCGGTAAATCTAGAGAGGTTGGCATTCTATAATCTAGGTAACTAGAATTCAGCATCTTCCCATCATCATTAATATAATATTCTTCATTAAGTGCCCACCCTATTCCTTGAGCAGCACCTCCTTGTATTTGTCCCTCAACATATGAAGGATGGATAGCCTTTCCAACATCCTGAGCAGCTGTATATCTTATAATGTCTGTTTTTCCTGTCTCTGGATCTATTTCTAAATCTACAATGTGGGTGCCAAAGCCATGGCTACTAGAATCAAGATCAACTGAGCCAACTGCACTAACAGGCCCTCCCGTGCCATCTAGTTTTTTTGCAAGTTCTTTAAATTTTATTTTTAGTTCAGAATCTGATTTAGAAGAAAAGATGCCTTTATTGAATTCAATTTCATTTTTATCTATCTCCCAAATCATACATAGTCTATTTTTCAGCTCATCAACTAAGTTATTTGCAGCATTTACTGCAGCCCAACCAGTTGCAAAAGTTGTTCTGCTTCCCCCAGTCATTCCGGTGTATCCAACTCCATCAGTATCTGGAATTCTAGGAAACATATCTTCGGCAGATAGGCCTAATATTTCTGCTGCTTGCATAGATATACTAGGTCTTGTTCCGCCTATATCGGCACTACCTTCCAATAAAGTTACAGTTCCGTCATCATTTATTGATAGGGTTACTGACGATTTGCCCCCACCATTCATCCAGTATCCACTGGCTATTCCTCTACCAATTAACTTGCCAGATTTCGATTTCGGTTTACTACTATTCCAGTGATCAGATTTTTTTACAGCTTCAAGAACATCTAGGTTCCCAATTTTTGGAAATTTAGGTCCATCACCTCTTCTTGTGCCTTCTTTTGAAGCATTGAAAATTCTAAATTCCAATGGATCCCAGCCTTGGCTTTTGCATATCTCATCAATAGTTACTTCGACTGCATAAGAAACTTGAGGAGATCCAGGCGCACGGTATGCTGCAGATTTTGGTTTGTTAACTACTAAGTCATAACCATCTATCCTTGTATTTTTAATGTCGTAACATGAAAAAACACATTTTGCTGAAGCACCCACTGCTGATCCTCCAAATGCTCCCCCTTCTAATTTTATATCTGCATATGCTGACGTTAATTTCTTATTTGAATTAACTCCTAGCTTTATTTTTATTTTTCCACCTGGCGCTGGACCTGAAGCATCAAATACAGAAATTCTATCCATGACTATCTTGACTGGCCTATTTGATTTTTTTGATAATACTGCCGCTAATGGGGTTAGATATACTCTAGTTTTTCCTCCAAAACCCCCTCCGATCTCTGCAGGCATTACTCTGATCCTTGATTCAGGCATCCCAAGGATGCCGGCTGTCTGAGTTCTAACTGGAAAGGCACCTTGAGTAGAGGTCCATAAATTTAATCTTCCATCTTCTCCCCATTGAGCTACCGCCACATGAGGCTCTATATAGCCTTGATGAACCATTGGCATAGTAAATTCTTTTTCGATAACTATATCTGAGGATTCGAAACCTTCTTCAATATTTCCAAAATTAAATTGAAAATAATCAGCAACATTTTTTGAAGATCTTTCTCCATTAATGTCTACACCTACAAAATCTTCTTGAATAATAGGCGAATTTTTCTCCATTGCCGTGTCTACTGTTAAAACAGGATCCAAGACATCATATTTAATTTTAATTTTCTTTATTGCTTCGAGGGCAGTATTTTTATCTTTTGCATTTACAGCTGCGACCGCATGCCCAACATATCCAACTTTATCCCTGGCCATTATGTTCATGCTGTCGTATTTGAAATTAGCTATACCTTCACCAATTTCAATATCCTTATCAATTCCTGTTTCAAAATCATTGCCGGTTATTACTGCAAAAACTCCTGGCATTTTTTCTGCTTCTGAAGTATCTATAGAAATTATTTTTGCATGAGCATAAGGACTTCGTAAAATCGCGCCATGAGACATATTTGGTAGTTGAACATCTGCACCGTACACAGCCCTCCCAGTTACTTTTTCCAGTCCGTCATGCCTTATAGGTCTTGTGCCAATTACATTATATTCATTGTCTTTAAGTGTCATCTATGTTTCTCCGCCAATCAATAAAAATAATTGATCTTATTTTATACTAAAAATTTAATTTAGGCACTAAGAATTAGCTGAAAAAAGGTATTGTTATAGGACCTTCTGGCAACACGCACCCTTTTAAATTTTGGCTTGATGATATTTTTTCATTTAGATAACTTTGAGGATTTTGAATTGAAATCATAAATGCATTTTTTATCTCATCTTCTGACAATCCTTCAGTGTGCAAATTGATATTTGCTTTTTTTGCAATTTGAGAAAGGATTTGAACTTGCCATTGATCTTGGCAATGAAAATTTGGGTCAGAAAGCACATTTTCTACTTGATCAGGTTTATTAAATTCTGATAATAATGAATAAAATTTTCCATGGCTTGGAATCCCGTCAGAGCATTCTGATAGACATAAAATTTCACCACCTTCCTTTACAATTTGTGATGCCGCAGATAGGCCTTTGACTGTCTGGTATAAATTTTGATCCAGAGGATACCCAGAATTTGAAGTTATTACTATGTCATAGGGTTCATCAACCTCTACCATCGCAGTTTTTCTTGCAAAATCACAAGCGATATTGTGAGAATCAATTAGATTGCCTGAAAAAACATTTGTAATTTTTTGATCTCTATTAAGAGTCACATCAAGGGTGAAATCGACGCCAGTTTCTTTTGCAATTTTTCTAACATCTTGCTGTATTGGATTATTATCTATTTCTCCCCATATTGAATTTGGATTATTTAATCTTTCAAAATTATGCAATTTCATAATTGTTTTGAGTCCTGCTAAGCCTGGAGCAACAAGTTTTGAGCCTCCTGAGAAACCTGCAAAAAAATGTGGTTCAACGAACCCGGTTGTTATTCTAATATCAGCTTCTACCCAATGCCTGTTGAGAAGTACATCAACATCTTTTAAAGAGGTATTCATCTTTATTAAAGAAGATTTATCGTCACAAGTATGGTTAATTATTGTGAGGTCATTAACGATTTCTTCTCCAAGCATAGAAATAAGTTCTTTTTTTGTGTTGATTCTATGAGTCCCAGTAGCTATAAGAATTTTTATATTTGATTTAGGAACTATATCTTCAATATGTTCAATAATCGTTTTAAGTACTATTTCTCTTGGTTGAGCTCTAGTTATATCGCATACAGATATTGCTATTGTTGAATCACTATTAATCATATCCCTTAATGGCTTAGAATTAATAGGATTCTTTAAACCACTTTCTATAGCTAACTTAGGGTCTTCAACCTCTTCTAAAAATTTTGGCTCAATCACATCAAAATCTGAAGGTACATTTAGCTTAAGTCTAGATTTACCGTAAGCAATTTCTACAATTTTATTGTCATTTTTTTGAAAATTAGTTGTCATAACTTTTCATAATTGGTTTTAATTGGTATCCTCTTTTGGTTACATAAATGACTCTAACCAATTATTATATATTTTAAAAGAAGAAATTATGAACATAAGAGAAAAATTAGGTTTAACTCCGAAAGCTACTCCTCAGTTTGGGCAAAGTAGAAGCCATGCTATGAACGCATCCAAGAAAACGTTTAAGCCTAATGTTCAAAATAAAACAGTAATACTAGATGGTAAAAAATATAAAGTTAAATTAACCACAAGAGAAATTAGAACTCTAGATAAAAAAGGCGTTAACTTACTCTAGCTCTTACTTAGTACAAATATCGCTGTGTCGGCATTAAGGTTTGGATTTTCTTTAATAAACTCATCTTTTTCAGAATCAATGTAGAAAGATTCTTTGATTGTAATGTTTTTAGAGGCACAGTATTCTTGAAAATCAAGAATTGTAGGAAATCTTCTATTAGGTGTATTGTACCAATTATAACCATAAAGACCTTCTAGCTTTGGAGCTTTTCCTTGATTGTAGAGCATCTCTCTTAGTGGCTTAAAGGCAAAATTAGGAAAAGATATTATAGCCTTTTTAGAAATTCTAAGTATCTCTTCTATTGTTTTTTCTACGTTCTTTATAGACTGCAGTGTTTGAGAAAGAATTGTTATATCAAACTGATTATCATTAAATCTATCTAACCCAGTATTAATATCAGAATTAATCACCTCTAAACCTTTATTTGAACTTATAATTACTTTTTTAGCATCTAACTCAATTCCTAATAATTTAGAACATTTTTTCTTTTTTAATTCATTTAATAACTTTCCATCTTCGCAGCCCAAATCTAATACACGATCATTTTCTTCTATTAAGCTGGATATAAAATCTAGATCAAGCCTGCCATTAAAGAATATATTTGTTGAGGTTGGATTAGAATTTTCTATTTGGTGATCCTTTTCTTTTCCAGAAAGTTTTTTTAATAATGAAGAAGTTAATAATCCATAATCTTCTACTTCATTTTCTAACAAAAATGCATCGTGGCCAGCCTCACTATTTATTGAACAATATGACACAGGCTTATCCAAACTTACTAATGCATCAACTATTTCTTCTGATTGGAAGGGAGGATACAACCAGTCACTGGAAAAGCTAACTAATAACCATTCGCATGTTGTTTCTTTTAAGTTATTTTTTATTTCATCGATAGTTCCGCCTAAATCAAAATAGTCTACTGCGGTAGATAATGTTATGTAACTGTTAGCGTCAAATCTATTTACGAATTTAGTTCCTTGATATGCAAGATAAGTTCCAACTGAGAACCTTTTCTCAAATTCAGTAGTAATTTCTTTTGGTTCATATCTAGTGTTATCAAATTTATTTTTCATTGAGTCTTTAGAAACATACGTAATATGAGCTAACATTCTTGCTATAGCTAAGCCATCTTCAGGCTTTTCTTCAGAATTATAATAATTGCCTTCCTTAAACCTTGGATCTTTTTTTATTGCATTTCTACCTACAATATCAAAAGCCAAGGCTTGATTAGTAAGCCTTGCTGAAGTGGCTAATCCAATAACACTTTTAATTTTATCTGGAAATTGTCGCGCCCATTGAATTGATTGAAATCCACCCATTGATCCCCCAGTAACACAAAGAATAGATTTTATTCCTAGGTGCTCTATAAGAAGATTTTGTGCATTTACCATGTCTTCCATTGTTATATTAGGAAAATTAGAACCGTAAGGAGTTCCAGTTCTTGGGTTAATTGAGTTAGGTCCTGTAGATCCTTTGCATCCACCTATTACGTTACTGCATATCACAAAGTAATTATTAGTATCAATAGGTTTGTCTGGGCCCACCATTATGTCCCACCACCCTGAAATGTCATCTTCATCATGTTTTGCAACGTGAGAGTCTCCGCTTATTGCATGACATATTAGAACAACATTTGATTTATCTTTATTTAAATCTCCATAAGTTTCATAAGATATATTTAATTCATTAAGAGCATCTCCAGATTTTAGATGAAATTTATCTCCATAAAAAAATTTTTTGAGATATTTGGATGTATCTCCTGTCCTGTAAAGATCTGAATTGTAATTTTCTTTTGTCATATATAAATCCTTAGGGCCAGATGGTTATTCACCTGGCCCTAATTATGTTAACTTTTACTCAATGCTTGGTCCAAATCATTAATTATGTCCTCTGCATCTTCAATGCCAACCGATACCCTAATATATTCAGGGTTTACTCCAGTGGATTTCTGTTCTTCCTCTGTAAGCTGACTATGAGTAGTTGAGGCAGGATGAATTACTAATGTTTTTGCATCTCCAACATTTGCCAAATGACTTGCCAATTCAACATTATTTATAAACTTAACTGCTGAATCTTTTCCACCTTTTATTCCAAAACCTAAAATGGCACCAGCACCATTTAGGTATTTATTTGAATTCTTAAAATCTTTATGACTTTTTAGTCCAGGGTAATTAACCCATTCTACTTTTTTATGAGATTCAAGGAATTCAGCTACTTTAAGAGCATTATCACAATGTCTCTCCATTCTTAGCTGCAAAGTTTCTACTCCAAGCAATGTTGACCATGCTGCAAAAGGGCTCATTGCTGCTCCAGTATCCCTAAGCCAGTGAACTCTTATGTGTATGTTGTATGCAATATTTCCTAAAGGCCTTAAGTGTTCTTCAAGGACAGCGCCATGATAGGATTCTGACGGGCCACAGAATTCCGGCCATTTTTCTGGGTTATCTGCCCATTTAAAGTTGGCACTATCTACAATTACCCCTCCAATATGCACTCCATGCCCACCAATAAATTTTGTTGTTGAGTGCACAACTATATCTACGCCATGTTCTATTGGTCTAAATACAGCTGGAGTTAGTACAGTGTTATCACATATTGTAGGCAAGCCGTGATTATGACTTATATCCGTGATTTTCTTAAAATCAGGAACATCATTTTTTGGGTTACCAACACTTTCAAAATAAACACACCTAGTATTTTCATCTACTAAATCATTTATTTCTTCAGGATGGTCTGGATCAAAAAATCGCACTTCTATTCCAAGCTTTTTAAAAGTTTGAGTGAAAAGTGTCCATGTCCCACCATAAAGACTGGTTGAAGAAATGAAATTTTGCCCACTATGTGTAATGGTAAGAACCGCAGCATTTATAGCTGCTTGACCAGAAGCAAATGCTAATCCAGTCGCACCTCCATCTAATGCAGCAATCCTTTTTTCCAAAATATCAGTCGTTGGGTTTTGAAGCCTAGTGTAAATATTACCAAACTCTTGTAATCCAAATAAGCTAGCTGCGTGATCAGCATCGTTAAATACATACGACGTAGTAGCATAAATTGGAACTGCACGAGAGTTAGTAGCTGAATCAGGCTCCTGTCCAGCATGTAGTGCAAGGGTACTTATCCCTGGTTGTTTATTATTAGTCATTTAAGTGACCTCCTTATGTTTAATATTTATAAAACTAAGAAGTGCCAACAAAAAAATCCGCATACTTTTCAGTACACGGACAATCTTAAAACCTTTAAGTTTTTTAAAAAAAATCCGCATACTTTTCAGTACACGGACAATCTTAAAAACCTTTGCCTTTTAGCAGTTTTTTGAGTGTCCGCAAGCTGACTTTCAAATCAACACTTAATTTCATTATAACATATTATTTTTTTATATTTCAATACTTAAACTAGAAAAATTAAAATTTAGTTTATGTATTCCTCTTCATTAGTTAAGCTTCTTAAGAGATTTAGATATTCCTTTTTCTTAAATTTAGGAGAGAAATTTTCTGTAATTTGCTTAGATTTTTCTGCATTATTTTCTAATAAATCTATTATAGTATGAGCCATCATCCTTCCCGACTCTAATATTGCCAAATTATAATCATCTACAACCATATCTGCCGAATGATTAGAATTTCCAGAACATCCTCCCACATATGGATGAATGGATGGAATAAGGTTAGATATGTCCCCCATATCTGTACTTCCTCCTGAATGACCATCCAAAATTAATTCCTTTTCATCAAAATTATTACTAAGATTTTTTTTGTATATTTCCAAAAGATTGTGGTCATTATTAAGAGGCAAGTATCCAGCAATAGTTGTTATTTTTACTTTTGCACCTGTAGCTAATGCTCCAGCTTTAATGCAATTATCAACTTTTTTATTTGCGTCTAGAATCGAATCAATTGATGAACCTCTTATGAATGTCTCAATATTTACTTGGTCTGGCACAGTACTAACTACATTGCCCCCTTTAGTTATTATTGGATGGACTCTTATATGGTCTTCATCTCTAAAAGTTTCTCTTTGAGAATTAATAGCAGATATGGCTATATTTGCAGCATTTAGGGCATTAATTCCACTCTCAGGGCTTGCACCTGCATGAGAAGCTACACCTTTGAATTCGATAAATTTTGCAACAAGTCCGTTATCAGTGCCACCATAAGAAAATTTAATTTTCCTAGGGGTCGTATGTGTCATCATTGCTATATCTATATCATCAAAAGCGCCTAGTTTTATCATTTCTTGTTTGCCTCCAAGAAATTCAATATCTCCATTTTTTCTTAGTTCGTTTCTCCATTGGATTTCCACAAATTCTTCCGCAGGAACTGCAAAAAAGGTTACTTTTCCAGATAGATTATCAAGTATTTTTTTATCAGATAGCCCAGTTAATACTGTTAACATGCTGCCTATTTGTACATGATGACCACAAGCATGAGCCATTCCATTTTCTAAATTCTCATGAGGATGACCAGGAACAGGAAGTCCATCTAATTCTCCTATAACAGCTATGTTTGGGCCCGGATTACCTGTATCTAGAGTAGTCCTCATTCCAGTAAGTGCTATTCCTGATTGAATATCTTCCTGACCTAACTTTTTAAAGGCTTTAATTACCTTTTTTGAAGTCTGAATTTCCTTATATCCAGATTCTGCAAATTCTAATATTTCTAAGGAGACTTCTCTAGGAATACCTTTTCTAGAATTAATATTTTTATTGCATAGATCCTTTAAATTCATCACTTTATACTTTTAACAGATATTCATAATTTACGAAATATTATGAAATCTAATTCATGATTGATATAATCTAAGGGTTAATTAAATATATTGGTATTATTTTCATTTCGTTTTTCGAAAATAAATCCAAAAATCCCAACGAATTTTATAAAGGAGGGGATTATGAGAAAAATTAAATATACATTATTGATCAGTGCTCTTTTTGCAATGGCTGCTTTTTCATACGCTTGTGCATCTGAAGATTCTTCAGAAGCATCTAGTAGTGGTGGATCTAACACATTACAAGAAGTTCTTGATCGAGGAATGCTAAAGTGTGGTGTTAACGACAACTTAGCTGGATTTGGAGTTGTAGCCGCAGATGGTTCTTTCAGTGGTTTTGATATAGATTTCTGTAAAGCAGTAGCCGCAGCAATACTAGGTGACTCAGGTAAAGTTGAGTACACGCCTACTACCGCTTCAAATAGATTCGAAGCTTTAGGTTCTGGTGAGATTGATCTTTTGATCAGGAACACAACATGGACTGCAAGCAGAGACAGAGAATTGAAGCAGGACTTTACTGCTCCTACATTCTATGATGGCCAAGGTATGATGGTTTATGTAGACAGTGGATACAATTCCATTGATGACATGGAAGGCGCTACAATATGTGTTCTTCAAGGTACTACTACAGAATTGAATCTAGATGATAGGTTCACAGGTACTGGAATGTCTTACACTCCATTAACTTTTGAGACCAATGACCCGTTGCAAGCAGCTTTCGAAGAAAAGCGATGTGATGGTTGGACTACAGATAAATCTGGTCTAGCTTCTAAGAGAGCTAGTTTCCCAGCATCAGCTGGTGGACCTGAAGCTCTTAAAGTACTACCAGAGACACTATCTAAAGAACCTCTAGGTCCTTTGACAAGAGACAACGATAGTGAAATGTATGATGTTGTTCAATGGGTTGTATTTGGAATGATGCAAGCTGAAGAAAGCGGAATTAATAGTTCTAATGTTTCTTCAATAGCTTCTAATCCTCCAAACCCAGGAGTTGCAAGATTACTTGGAGCTTCTTTTGAAGGCGGAGAAGTTCAGGATTTCAGTTTTGGAATCCCTAAGGACTTCATGCAGAAAGTTATATCTCAAGTAGGTAACTATGGTGAAGTATATGATCGACACCTAGTTCCACTTGGATTAGAACGTGCCGGATCTCTTAACGCTATGTGGACTGACGGCGGATTAATCTACGCTCCACCATTTAGGTAGAGAATAGCTTTAAATTTATATAGTATGCCGGAGTGCAATTAGGCTCTCTGGCATACTATTTGTTTTATTCAGAAGGTAAATAGTGAGAAGCTTTGTAGACAATATCGCTCAATGGAGCAGATTTCAGAAAAACCGAAATTTAGTGATTCAGGTTTCTTTCTTGATCTTTGTCGCTTTGCTAGGAACTTATTTATTTTCACGAGCATTTCAACTCGAATTAAGCTTATCTCATTTTAGGAGTAGGGCTGGTTTTGGGCTTAGTCACACATTCTTAGTTGATTACACAAGTAATGATAGTAGGTGGATAGCTTATTTTACTGGGGTTGTTAATACTATAAGAGTATGTCTTGTAGCAATTTTTTTGACTACTATATTAGGCACAATTATGGGTGTTGCAAGGTTATCTAAAAATTTTCTTACCTCTAGAATTGCTTGGCTTTATGTTGAAGTATTAAGAAATACTCCTTTATTGATACAAATAATATTTTGGCAGATAGTTTTTCTTCAGTTGCCGCAAATATCTGAAGCAATAACTTTTGGTAATACAACTGCCATATCCAATAGAGGAATTTTGCTTCCTTGGATTTCTGACAATGGAGGCGCTCAAATATGGTTTATTTTTTTGGGCATAATTGCCGCAGGATCTTTATTTTTAAGTTATTTCTTAAATAAGAGAGAAGATGAATCTGGAAAATATTTTTCTTTAGCTGGCAAGAAAGTAAACGGCAATTTAACTGGAATAATTTTCTTCGTGCTAGTTACTGTTGTAACTTTTTTTGCATTTGGAAGACCTGTTAGTATGGATATACCTGAAATTATTCAAAATAACAAAGGTACTTGGATGCAAACAGGAGGATTTGATTTAAGTCCTGAGTTTGCAGCCATTCTTTTTGCTCTTGTCATCTATACAGGAACATTCATAACCGAGATAGTAAGAGGCAGTATTCAATCTTTATCAAGAGGTCAGACTGAAGCTGCTGAAGCAATAGGACTAAGTAAGTATCAATCTATGACTTTAGTCATACTTCCTCAAGCATTAAGATCTATAATTCCTCCACTAACGAATCAGTTTTTAAATCTAACCAAGAATTCAAGCCTTGCAGTAGTGATAGCTTACCCAGATTTATTTATGGTTTCTAGGACTATTATGAATAATTCAGGACATGCCTTGCCTGTATTTTTCTTGATTCTTTTAACTTACTTATTTTTAAGCCTTTGTATTTCGTTAGTTATGAATTTGATTAATCGCAGAGTTACTAGGATTGGTACATAATGACCACACCTAAAATTGACTTTAAAGGGATAAAAAATTGGACTATTGATAATTTCTTTGGCTCTAAGCTTGGCATCTTATTAACTTTATTCTCTGCGCTATTTATTGTTTACTTGATTTCATCTATAGTGTCTTTCCTCTCTTCTGCAGAATGGGAAGTAGTAGCCATAAACAAAAGATTACTTCTTTTAGGTAGATTACCCGAAGAAGATACCTGGAGAGCTTGGCCTATTTTATGGCTGTTTTGTTTTATTTTCTGTTCTTCTGTTGGTGCTTGGGCTAATCCTAAAAAAAGAGAATTGCTCTTATTATTATTGGCATTTTTAATACCAACCTCCATATTTTTCAGTATGTCATATATTGTTCATATTTTTATGACAATAATTATTGGGGCTACTTCTTATATTAGTTCTAAGGTTATTCAGAGAACATCATATGTGGGAATGCTAAAGAAAAGTTTAGTTTCTCTTTGGGTTCTTCTTATTCCATTAGCGTTTATTATATTACTTATTGGGGGTGGCCCTCAATCTAATCTTTGGGGAGGATTTCTATTAAACATTTTATTAGCATCTGTGGCTGTTGTGGCGGGCTTCCCTTTAGGAATATTAATGGCAGTAGGTAGGTCTACGAAATTACCTGTTATCAAGACAGCGTGTACTGTATATATAGAAACAGTTAGAGGGGCCCCTTTAGTTGCTTGGCTTCTTTTAGCTTGGTTTGTTTTGCCAAAATTTTTACCCACCTTTTTTGGTTTAAATGATATAAGCGTCGTAATTAGAGCAATGATTGTACTGTCATTTTTTGCAAGTGCTTATATTGCAGAAGTTATAAGAGGTGGCTTGCAATCCATACCTTCAGGACAACTAGAAGCCGCTGATGCTCTAAATTTAGGTTACGTTGATAAAATGAGGATCATTGTGCTCCCTCAAGCAATAAGAGTTGTTATACCTGCTATTGTCAGTCAGTTTATTGGGCTGTTTAAAGATACTTCTTTGGTTTTCATATTAGCTCTTACAGATCTGCTGCAAGTGGGAAGAATAATCCCAGAGCAAGATCCTAAATTTTTTGGAAAACAGATAGAAGCATTATTGGTTGTAGCATCCTTGTTTTGGATTGTTTCGGTGGTTTTGTCGAACTTAAGCTCAAGAATTGAAAAAAATCTTGGTATAGGAACAAGATAAGTTATAAAGTGTTAGGAGATAGTTATGAAGAAGAAAATAGGTAAAGAAATAATTTCTGCAGAGAATGTTGTAAAGAAATTTGGAGACTTCGAAGCATTAAAAGGGATTACAGCAAAAATTTTTGAAAAAGAAGTTGTAGTTGTTCTTGGCCCTTCCGGATCTGGCAAATCAACTTTTATAAGAACAATAAACAGACTTGAGCCACATAATTCTGGAAAAATAGTTGTTGATGGTGTCGAGATTAATGACGATGTTAAGAATTTACAAAAAGTAAGATCCAACGTAGGGATGGTATTTCAGCAGTTTAATTTATTTCCTCATCTATCTGTATTAAGAAATATCACTTTAGCTCCTCAGAAAGTTAAAGGTTTAAGTAGGGTAGAAGCAAACGATGTTGCAATGTCTCTTCTTGAAAGGGTAGGTATTCCTGAGCAAGCTGAGAAATTCCCATCCCAATTATCTGGAGGGCAGCAGCAGAGAGTAGCAATTGCTAGGGCATTAGCTATGCAGCCAAAAATTATGCTGTTTGATGAACCTACTTCGGCTTTAGATCCTGAAATGATAAAAGAGGTTTTAGAAGTAATGACAGAACTTGCTGAATCAGGAATGACGATGATTTGTGTAACTCATGAGATGGGGTTTGCAAGAAGTGTTGCTGATAGATTTTTATTTTTTGATGAAGGATTAATTGTTGAAGAAGGAACCCCAGAACATTTCTTTAAGAATCCAAAAGAAGAGAGAACCAAGTTATTCCTAAGTCAGATATTATAGTGTAATCTCATTTTAGTATTTTTTAATTCATTGCTTTCAAAGGAAATTTGATTAATAGAATTTTTAGTTTTATTGAAGAAAATAGAAGATGGGGAGTTTTCTTTACACTTTTTTTTTCAGGTAGCTTTGTTATTGGCATAAATGTGTATTCTTTCGGGCTTTTTATTGAGCCGTTAGAAAAAGAGTTTGGTTGGACAAGAGAGCAGATTAGTCTAGGATATTCTCTTAGCTTTGTGAGTAGTTTATTTGCTCCATTGATTGGAAAACTAATTGATATTAGAGGAAGTAAGATCTTTTTGGTTTCATCTATTTTCTTAGTTTCAGTTGGATTCTTGTTAAGACCTTTAATGACAGATTTTTCTCACTGGATAATATTAAATTCTATGGTTTTTGCGGGCTATCCTGGAGCACTAATGATACCTGCTGGAATACTTATACAGGTTTGGTTTCCTGAAACAAAAGGGAGAATGATGGGCCTCGCAACAGCAGGGCATAATTTTGGTGGACTGATTATGCCTATTATTACTTTCGTATTACTTTCGTATTTTGACTGGAAAGTATCATATTTTGTTTTTGGTATTTTAATATTTCTATTAGGAATTTTTGCTTTGATATTAGTTAAGAATAACCCAAGTAACTTGAATGTTAATAGTGATGTTAATAATAATGATAATGATGGATTTGAATTTAGATCAGCTATAAAAACAAAGCAATTTATAACTTTAACCCTTGGAATTACATTTGCTTGCTTTACATATAACGGAATAATGCCTCAAATGGTGCCTCACTTAACTACTGAAGGGTTAGGGCTAGCATCAGCAACTTTTGCAATGACATATATAGGTGCCATGGGAATTCTTTCAAAAATTATTTTTGGAAGGTTTAGTGAAAAATATTCTTCTTTATACTTAACTTGTGCATCTGTCCTTTTACAATCATTAGCTCTTTTAATCATTCTTATGGCTCAGGGAAACATAATAGGAATATGGTTAGGAATTATAATTTTTGGTATGGGATTTGCAGGCTTAGGAGCAATGATTGCTTTGAATATAACCGAATGCTTTGGGCTTAAGTCCTTAAGTACAATTTGGGGTACTCTATCATTTTTTGGAATATGGGCAACATTTTTGGCGCCTTGGATGATGGGAAGGATTTTTGACTCTACCTCATCCTATAGGCTTGGTCATTTAATAACTATTGGAATATTTTTTCTGGCTATATTATTTCTTTTATTAACGAAATACTTGAATCATGGAGAAAATTATCTATTTAAGAAAAAATAATATGCGGGACTTAATTTATAGGTAATTTTGATAGCATAGTTCTACAATTTTCAATAGGATCCCAAGCACCTATTACCTTTTCAGATACTTCGCTTGGACATAAAACTATAACATTTCCAAAAATTACGTAGCCAAGATATTTAGGGCGGTTTCTACTTGTTCCAAATGGTCCAACAAATCTCCTATCCTTTATACCTTCCTTCCATGTTGCATCAGCCTTTTTGATTATGGCATCCTCTCCTGTTGCCTCTTCAGCGAAAAAAGCTCCAGAGGATTTTGCTATCTCATTAGA
>Ga0066850_10000353_pt1 | contig 25581 bp, 18 predicted proteins | sample ETNtaG_4_FD_67282 | JGI IMG/M metagenome (GOLD analysis project Ga0066850, IMG submission 67282) | Marine microbial and viral communities from oxygen minimum zone, Eastern Pacific Ocean - ETNP201406SV67 | ecosystem: Environmental > Aquatic > Marine > Oceanic | place: Pacific Ocean: Eastern... | reverse complement strand
ATGGTGCTAATGGCAGCCCTGATTCTCCTGATGCTGTCACAGATCCGAAGCGGGGCTATCAAACTCACGGCCGACTATCTTCGAATAGCTGCCCTGATGGCAGCTACGTTCGTCATCGGGATGCTGATAGAGCCTGCAATCCCCAGGCCAGAAGGCTCACCTGCAGACGCATTAGGAGCCATATTCATACTGATTCCGATATTGCTAATCGCTGCTATGCTGTTGCCAAAGTTCCCCAACCAGTCGAACGAAGAGGAGTAGGATGCATACTTCCCATCGAGACGAGGAATTGGAAGAGACACTCCAAGAAGCACTGGATGAGGGCTCCTCAGTTTGGGCCGTGGGGGATATCCATGGCTACAGGGAAGAGTTCGAAGAACTACTTGGAAGACTCCGGCTTGTTGAGGGCGACATGGTGATTTGCATTGGGGACCTGATTGATCGGGGTCCGGATAGCCATGGCGTACTCACAATCGTAAGCGAAAGCAATCGAATCTTCTCGATAAAGGGGAACCATGAGCTATTGATGTCAGAGGCACTCGGAGAGGATGGACACAGGGAACAATTCTGGATCGGCAGAGTAGGGGGGAGGGCGACCCTCGATTCCATGGGCTCCAGTGAATCGGAGAAGAGGAAGCAAGCGAGGCGATGGCTAGAATTTACGGACCCCCTCCCCACCGAGGTTGTTCTGGACCTCTTCCGCCTCGCTCACTCAGGATACAGGTCAGACATCCCCCTAGAGGCGCAGTCGGACGAGGACCGACTCAAATCCCGGGAGGTATTTCGAGCGACCTCCCCATTGGATCCGAAGAGGCAGGTTATCGCCGGGCACACACCCGTGCTGATGCTCTCAAACTTCGATGTAGAACCGCCCAAAGAGGGAGTTTGGAGGAGCCCGGTCCTCATGGACGACGGTCGTCCAGCGGCAGTCTTGATCGACACCGGAATAGCCCTCAAGGATCCGACCCATCGACCAAGAATGTCTGCATATGACCTTCAGACGGGTAAGATCGAGGAGGTCCACAGGAAAATCGATCCTGACTCAAAGACAACTATGCTCTAGTCCCTGTCTTTGAATCCAATCTAGGTCAGCGGGCCCGTCCTTGCGGATCTCCCGCATGAATCTGATGAAGGTTAGGAGTCGCACACCGCCCCTACGACATCATCTGTTTCAAGGTCTGTTTTCCAATTTCTCTAGGAATTTAATTACCTCTGAAGCACCACCATCGAGGTTGCACTCCCAGATCGTGCGAACTGTCCAGCCCATTTCTCCAAGCGACCTCTCCTTCCTACGATCTCTCTCCTCGTTCCCGTCGAACTTTTCACTCCAGTAGTCTGCATTGGATTTGGGAAGGTTTAGGTTGCATCTAGAGCAACGGTGCCAGAAGCACCCGTGGACGAAGATCGCTAGCTTCCGCCCGGGGAACGTGATGTCTGGCCTGCAGACGTATTTTCCGTCAGAGTCATCGATTCGCCAATGCAACCGATATCCCGGGAAGCCAGCGTCTCGGATTGCCCCCCTAACTGCCAGCTCGGGTTTGGTGTTGGTGGACTTATTGGCAACCATCACATTGTGAACCGCAGGCGAGGATGCTGCCGGCACCTCGAGGGCCATGGTACTCAATCCATTTGCGAAGTAGGCATATAGTGATTTCATCACATGTTAGTCCGGAAATTCCTATTGAACACAGCCGCTCCATGGGATGGTGGACGTGACGGGATTTGAACCCGTGGCCTCCTCGTTGCGAACGAGGCGATCTTCCAGGCTGATCTACACGCCCTTGGGCCCGACCCGAACACCTCTCGATATAGGCATTCACCTTATGTCCGACTCACCCTCCCACAGGCCTCAGGGCCCGTGGGTTAGCTTGGCCTATACTTGGCGCTTCGGGGGCGTTAGACCCCAGTTCAAATCTGGGCGGGCCCACCACAATTTATTTGGCTAATGCAGTGGACCTGTCCCACTAATCTCTGCCAACCAGCTCATGGCGGAACTGTAGTCGGCCTCAGCAGCTAAATCATCTCTAAGCAGGAGCGCTTCTGCCGAGTCCCAGAGTGCTTTCAGCGCTGGGACCCAGTCACCACCCTTGTCACGACTGTCTTCGTCGAACCTCCATGCATCCGATTCGGTTCGCTCGTGCACTACCAACCAAGCCCAACCCATCGCAGCCTCTAGCCCCCTGCCCTTTCGTGCCATCGATACAGTGGAGGCCACTCCCTCCTCTGCGGCTTTCCTGACCAGCTCGTCGGCGAAGCAAAGGGGTGAAGGCAGAGATCCACTCTCCCATGGAAGCCTATCCAGCCTCTGCGCAGTATTCAGGGACTCACTCAGCTCTCTTAGGAATGCACCGAACCCTTGCTTCCTCTTGGATTGGCGGTCGTGCACTCTCTCGGCATCTTCTCCGGAAAGCCCGAACACCATCTCCAAGATCTTCATACCGTATTCTGGCCATAGCGCTACTAGCACCGGATGACACGCAGAATCCTCCAGTCTTACGACCCTGTCATCCAATTTCAGAACCACTCCATCGGTTCTGACATGAATGCCTCCGTCCAATCCCTCTAGAACGTAAGCGATTGCACGACGTTCTTCGGCAGTACCACTCAAATGCTCAAGGAAACCGACCTGATCGTCATCAGCGAACCAACTCCCCCCCACCACGAAACCGTCAGTAATGGAATTGAGGATACTCGCCCTGCATGTGCGAGTCAACGACGCATCTTCCAAAGACATCCTCAGCCATGCCTCAAGCGCCTCCTCCAAACGCTCCTGACCCTCCTCTGGCAGCTCACGATCCTCTGGCCATCCTTCTGGTCGCCATATCCATGTCGCTTCACAGACATCTCCAAGCCTGTTTGGTGGCATCATAGCAATGGCGATGCTCTGAGCCACCGGCTCGCTTGTCTTTGCAAGCGCCCCTTGTGAGAGTCCAACTGTGGTCCCATCTACGAAACTCAGCTTAATCCACCCCTGTTGGGTCAAATCTCCATTTCTGACCGTGTTTTCGTCCAATCCCACTGTCCACTTGCAATCGTCACCTGTCAAATTTACCGATGCGTTGTCAAGGGTCCATCGAACCCATTCCGGCGGAGCCTCTGGCTTCGTTCCTGTGCAAACGAAACCAGCGTCCCAAGAGAAGAAGTACTGCCCAGCCTTGGCATGGTCGTCCCAGACAAGCAGCCTCAGTTTTGGATGGGTGAAGTTCTGAATCCCGACTTGGTGGCTCTGCTTACCGTTACCTCTCCTCAGGTAGCTCGCGTTTCCATATAGCGGGTGCTTGAACACCGACACAGTGGAGAGCTCCTCTTCCGAGGCCCCAAGCAGGCTTCCTGCAAGCGCCCTACAAACTACGTCTCCCCCCTTCCTCGTCATTCTCCTGCGTAGCCATTTCTCATCGTGGCGCTTCGTTGAAACTACTGCGATTTCTCTCAGTGTTAGAGCCATAGGATCCTTGGGCCCGAAAAACGAAACCTTTCCCAGTTCACCGACAATGTCTGGCATGAACACCTCGGGATCCTCCAACAGTGCCTCCAGATTGGTCTCTAGTCTGCGTTGAATTTCCTTGGAAGCCTGCTTGATGCCGCGTACCTTCAATCTACGACGTCGGTTTTTGTCCCCTGGGAACCGGACTTCGGCGGGCGGCTTGGCCATGATAACGGCTAGGCGACGGGCAATCCCAACTTGAGGGCGTCGCAAGAGAACTATGCCTGCCTGCGCCGCCCGTAAGCGCCAAGTTCGTTGTCGCTCATGTTGGCTGGTAGAATTAGAGTGTGGATCCAACCCCCTCCAACCTTTGCCAGCTCCCCCAGAGTTCCAGAGACGACCCGTTGGTTGTCCGTACCTACGTCACTGAGCAAGATCCCGTCCCAGTTTGTGACAGGAACCTCTAGACTTTCCTTCATCCCGTTCTCCTGAGTAAATCTGTCAACCATTCGCTCGATTATGGTCACAGCCTCATCGGGTTGCATGGGTCGAGGGGGGTCAAATCCCATGCCAGTAGGGTCCAAATCGAGGAGGACCAGAGTGTGCAAACCCCTAATGAAATTGGCATCAATCATCTCCAAAGGCGATATAGCGAGGTAATCACCATATGTGTAAGGAAGGGTGACCTGTCGTCCGAATCTGTAGGACTGCAGACCTGACAAGGAGACCGCCAATGAGGTCGCTGACATCCCGGGCACGACCTCAAAACCTACTCCCAGCTCCGCGCATCGCGCTTCAAGGTCAATGTGAGTTGTAGCCTGCATGGGATCTCCGACCACCAATAGTGCGATCGGGGCATCAGATGCCTCTTCCAGCAAACTATCCGGATTCTCCACCGAGGGTCGCATCAGTCGTTCCCACGGTCCCAGAATCTCCTCCATCGCTTCCTCCTGCTCTCTCGGCAATACTGCAGTATAACCTTCCAGGTATCGCTTCTTGCAACTTCTAGCTACGGTCTTAGCACGATCCGTCATGTGCTCTAGGTCACCAGGTCCCAGACCAACCAACCATAATCCAGGAGAAGGCGTGCCTGCCGTCATGGTGAAGGGTCCCGGCCCGCTCCAACACATCAACGTGATGCGACACCTGATAGTACCGAACCGCGAGGTAGAGGAGGCCTTGGATCTGCTTAGGGACCATGGCTGGCTTGCGTCGGGCATGAGACTTTTCCCTTCAGAGGACGGTGAGCACAGGCTAGTTCCCGTAGATCCCAGCGCCCCATTCGACCTTCCGCCCCCACTAAACGAGCACGAGACAACACAATGCGAGGGTTTCACGGACGACAGGGCGGACTCTGATTGGTGGAACCACCTCGCTCGTCTCGTCGGGGAGGATGAGGTTAAGGCCGGGGGCGAGTCATGGCCATCATCCCACGAGTTCATTGCGGATGTGATGGTGGTCCGTATAGAAGACGAGGTTGCCGCCCATCGCTCGGCGATCGCCGAAGCCAAGCTCCGATCTCACCCACACATTCGGTTGATACTTAGCGACGAAGGCGTACACGGGGACTTCCGCATCAGGCACCTTTCCCCGATTGGAGCCCGTGTCGGAGACCGCATTCTGACCAACGACATACCTTCCGAGTTATGCCAAACCAAGGTCACGGTTAGGGAGTCTGGCCGGAGTATAGTATGCGACCCCTCCAAAGCCTACTTTTCAACCAAACTTCAATCTGAGAGACTGGAGACCCTTGCCCTTGCAAAGAAATTGTGCTTGTTGCTGGAAAGGCCCCTCAGGGTCTGCGATCCCTTCTGTGGCGTAGGACCTGCTCTGGCGCCACTTCTCTCAGAGACGGAGTTGGTTTCGGATGTCCTTGCCTCCGACCTGAATCCCGATGCCGTCGAGATGCTTTTGGAAAACCTGCAACGCTGGGACCGGAGGAAATACCCCTCTGAGGCCACGACCCTTGCAAGGATTTTCGATGACCGCGTGGTCGGCATCGCGGATGCTACTTCAATCTGCAACGAATCAGAGTTTTCCGGCAATTGGGACTTACTTATCGTCAACCTCCCCCTTCGCACGATTGAGGTCCTACCCTCCCTGATACCCCTCCTGGACCGAACGTCTCCCTCCATGGTCAGAGGGAGAGTGATAGTAGCCGAGAGCGAAATTGAAAATGCAAACCTCGCTATTCGGGAGGCCCTACCGCCATTGTTGGACGGGACCCCAGAACCATCGATCAGAATCAAGCGAGATTACAATGCAAGCCTACGACTGTGCTCGTTTGAGGCTTGGATTGCGCCATACGAATCATAGGTCACCTAGGACCCTAATCGAAGGGTTGAGTGGCGCCCCGACCGGGATTTGAACCCGGGTCGCAGCCTCGACAGGGCTGCATGATAGGCCACTACACCATCGGGGCTGGCTCTCTTCCGAGATTGCTTTCCTTTTTCAAACTTTGAGAGGGCATCATTGATGGCCCATCTTCTCTTAGGTTCCTCATGGCAGATGACGTGATAGTCATCGACGTCATAGATAACGGTGGCCAATGGACACATCGGGAGTGGAGGGAGCTGAGGTACCTCGGCGTGGACACCCGGATATTTCCCAACACCACTCCCCTAGATGAACTAAGAGAGCTAGACGGGCTGATATTGTCTGGCGGTGCAGCTAGGGTCGGACTCACTGGAAAACTCGGGAATTGTGGTGACTACCTTTCTCTGCAGATTCCTGTCTTGGGGATATGTGCAGGGCATCAGTTCATGGCTCGCCACTACGGAGGTGACGCCGGGGAAGCCCCCAAACCAGAGTTCGGCGCCGCCTCGATAACATTGGTTGACGATGGCGGGCCACTGTTTATTGGAACTCCAAGAAGCCAGATTGTTTGGGAGAGTCACAATGACGAGGTTACAATTACCCCACCTGGATTCAGAATTGTTGCATTTAGCAATTCTTGCGAAGTTCAAGGAATGGAGAATGAAGCCTTGGATCGTTTCGGATTGCAGTTCCACCCAGAGGTAAACGACACTGAACACGGCTCAACCATTTTTGAGAACTTCGTCGCGATATGCAGACGCGCCCGAACCATCCCCTGAGAGTTAGGACAGGTTGAAGAAGGCCGGGCAGGTCGCCGACACGATACCAATGGGGACAGAACAGGCTATCCTACACAAGTGCAGGAACTGCAACCGTACGGACAGGAGGGCCTACACTCCCTCCGGAGAGGAGCAGTGCAGCCACTGCAACTCGCCTATGGATCCCCTTGAGATTCGTTACAAGTGCGTCAACTGCGGGCACATGACTTGGGGCGAGGCAGGATCCTCCGGCAGATCGTGTCACAAGTGTGGATACCGAATTTTCGTCAAACCGCGAAAAGATGGGATGGCCAAAGTCCTCAAGGCCGAGTGACCATAGTTGAGTTCAAGGTCCGCCACTCCCCCCCAGTCTCGTGGCGAGCTGGCTTGAAACTGAAGCGCCCATCAGGTTTCAAGACCTCGCAATCCCCGAAGCCGTCCAACAGGCGCTAATCAAATCCAGCCTATCACCAGACCCACCCCATCTTCTCATTACCGGACCTGCAGGCGTCGGTAAGACGACCAGCTGGCGTTTGGTTGCAAGGCAGATCCTAGGCCCCAGTTGGAAATCCACCACACACGTTCTTCAGGCTAGGGACCTAGTAAGGCAGAGAGGGGCGATGGCATCGTTCGAGGATTTTCTCAAACCAAATGGCTCGGAAGTTGATACCTTGGCAGGCCGCCTCAGCTTGGATGCATTCGATAGGATGATTGCGGAACGAACTGAGGGAGACACTGCTCCAGCTGGGTCAGAGACAGAGCCTAGAGCGGGACAAATACCAATCAGTCGCCTGATTGTCATCGAGGATGCTGACTATCTTGGTCACATCCGCCAAGCATACCTTCGCAGGATGATGGAAACGATAGGCACGGCATCGAGATTTGTGTTGGTTGCTAGGGCCCCATCGAGAATAATAGAGGCACTCAGATCAAGGAGCCAGATGATCAGAATACCATCAACAGAAAGGAATACAATTTTCGAGACACTTTCCTCCATAGCGAAGAAGCACGGTTGCAAACCTGCAGAGGGGGTCCTCGAAGACATAGCCTACATCTCCGAAGGTAATCTGAAGAAAGCCATATTCACCCTTGAATTACTTGAGTTGCGTAATATGAGCTCAGATCGCTCGTCGGTTCACAGTTTGGTTCAGGCGTCAACACTCCAGGCCGCACGGCATCTGCTGGAGCTCGCTTTGAGGGGCCGGGTGGTAGAGTGGGTGTGGGAGAACCAAGGCGGTAGGAAGAAGAAAGCCCTATCCGGTGCCATGGCTGAGATTGACGATCTGATGTCGAACCACGGTCTGGATGCAGCTGATGTAGTGTCACAGATCCATGGTGTTATTGTCAGCCGTCGTCTGAATCTCCCTCCCTCGCTTCGAGCCGAGGTGTTGGGTGCCCTCTCTGAGTGCGACGCCAATCTCCAGCGCTCGGTATACCCTAGGATTCACTTCGAGCGGTTTCTTCACCGAACCGCCTCCGCTGGCCACCACCACGGTTTGGCAGCCAGATGATGGCGGGCGCGGCAGGATTCGAACCCGCGGTCCCCGGCTTAGGAGGCCGGTGCATTATCCAGGCTATGCTACACGCCCGCCTTCCCGAGCACGCGTCCCTCAAGAAATGTGATGTTTGGTAAACGACGGCTGGAGCGAACATCTTCCGATGCCATGAAGCAGAGAAAGCGATTCCAAAACTCCGTGGACGACGACGAGTCCTTACTCCCCAATCCATACGGAGAGGACAGCTCCTTCGGGCAAAGCGGAGAGTCAGCACTCTCTCGCAGAGTCAGGAGTCGAGACTCCCAGAGGCAGCTTTGGACCAAGTTATCCATAATCTACGGGACTCCCACTGCTCGAAAGCTGGTAGCAGTGACTGCCCCAATTTACTCTATTTTGCTGTTTTCGGGATGGGACTTTGCATACGAGACAGCGGGAATGACACTATTCGTTTCACTCTCAATACTATGCTTCCCCTCGTTCCTAGCCTCTTCGTTTGCCCAGATGTCCGCCCGTGACAGGCTACAGCTCAAGGCCGGCGGTAAGCGCTCAATGGATGCATACCCTGGTGTTGAGAGGATACTCAATTCCCTGAATGAGAGGGTTTTGCGAGAGCGCACAAGACTACTGTGCTCAATAATCTCAGCCATCTCTCTCAATTCCGTTGGCAACTTCGAAACTGGAACCGTTCTGGCGTCTTTCATCTATGTTCTAGCAATTTTCCTAGGGGGGATAGCACTACTGAACACACTACAACTAGAACAGCGAATCCCAATGATAGACAACGATTTCCCTCTGCTCTCCCTGCACGCCCCGACCCTGCACCAGAGCACCCTAGATCGAGTCCTTTCTGATTTACTAGCCGCCCATCTTGACCCCGAAACCGCCGGAGATTGGGATGACTGGGTAAGAAGCCTGGAGAACAAGGTCAGGTCTAGCCAGACCCCAGCATCCGCTGTTGAACATCTGCTTCGAGTCCTTCACCTCAATCATCTAGGGCTATTGGACGAGGAACGACTACTGTCAGAAACCAAACGAGTTTTTCGCGTCGCTGCAGTCGATGAAATTACCGATGTCGAATCAAAGTTCAATATCAAAGCACTTCGTAGGCTAATGGCCCATACGAGAGCGTGGCAACCCGGAATGTTTCGCCTCATAGACAGGTTACAGGACTCAGCAATTAGGGGGCACTCGTCTCTGACTGAAAACCGCTGGCGTTTGGATCTTGACTTGCCTCCGCGCTGCTCTCAAGGCCAGGGTGATTTGTTTGTGATGATTCACAACCACTCCCGTCAGCCATCCCAGGTGGAGATTGAGATCATTGCTGCGGATGGTGAGCCTCACCAACAAACCCTCAGGGTTCAACCACCCCTCTCCAGACAGCCAAAGCGCCCAGCCAAGCTGGGTGAAGAGGGCAACGATCTAGTTGACGTCCTAGGTGCTCTGATTGACAACTGCTTCGTCCTGTGGATCGGCCTAGCTTGGCCTGGAGGAACTTCAGGGTCCCGACCCGTTCAAGTCACCCTTCGAGGCCCACAGGGTCAAACCCTGTCCTCCATTGTGGTCACAACATCTCTTTCTTCGGGATTCAATCCTGAGGGAGCGGCTCAGAGGATGCTCGACGCAGCCGTTGCTGTCAGAAGGCTTGCCCTCTCGGTTGCTGAATGATTAGATGTAGAGATAAGCGCAGGGCGTCACGTTCATGAGATTATCACGGTTGGGCTGACTCGATAGGCTTGGAGTCGTGGGACGTAGTAGTTGTTGGTGCGGGCTCTTCAGCCCTCAGGGCTGCCATAGCAAGCGCCGACTCAGGGGCCGAATCGTTGATTGTCGATGGGTTTGGAGTAGGATCCGCATCTGGTGCTCAGCCAGTAGCGGGCCTAGCAGCTTCTATTGACGAATTGGACTCAACATCTCACCGGGACGACACAATCTCTGCTGGAGGCGACTCAACCGATTTAACAGCAGCGGCAAGGACATGCGGGGAAGCCGTCGCCACCCTTGCAGAGCTAGAGCGATGGGGGTTGGTCCTAAGGAGAAGGGAGGGCGGCCTGCCTCATGCAGCCGAAGCTCCAGGACACACCGTGGGCAGACTAACTGGTTGCGGCGACTCCACCGTCCGCGAGGTAACTAGGCTTCTGGAGGAGCAGGCAATAAAGAGGAGAATTCAGAGGCGTTCAGACCTAGTCCCCATACAACTCGTAACAGACAACCAGCAGGTCAGGGGATTAGTTGCCTACGACGTTTTGTCGGGAGAGCTCAAGTCAATACAAGCCAAAGCAGTGATACTAGCCACTGAAGGCCACCAAGGACTCTGGTCAAATCCCAACGACGGCCCTGGAACTGGTGCAGCTCTAGCGCTCACAGCTGGAATACAACTCAGAGGGATGGATTCGATTCCCATGCATCCACTAACGGCCAGAGATTGCAACATGCACATCCCTCTCGACGTTCTGGGGTCCGGAGGACGGATTAGGAGGGAGAGCGGTGACGACGTTGGCCCGGAGGAGGTCCTCGGTGGCGAGTCATGCGTCCTTGATCTGAGGGGATTGGAATTCGATGCAATACCTTGGTTCGCCCAGACTGCGTCACGTGTAAGAGACAGGCTCGGACTAGACATTACCACTGAAGTTCTTCCAATTACCTCAGGTGTTGCTGCGACTACTGGTGGAATCCCTTGCGACGAATCTGGTCGCGTTACATTCGATGGACACACGGAGGAGGGCCTTCCAGCCAAGCTCTGGTACACAGGCCTCTATTCTGCTGGTAGGAGCGCTCACAACGGTATGCACGGCGAGGGAATGTTGCCGGGAAACCTGATGCTCGACGACATGGTTTCCGGCAAGGCTGCGGGAACCCACGCCGCCCAGTGGATTCAGAAGACCGAGTTCGGCAGCAGCAGCATTTTCAACGAGTCCGTAAAGGCCGCAAATGACCTAATTCTGTCAATGGAGATGGAAGGAGGCCTGCCTGTCGGGCAGGCTACCGAGAAACTCACCTTGGCTATGAGGGAGGTCGACGGCACGCCCAATGAAGCGGCACTATCCAGAATTAGGGAAATCAAGGAAGCTGGGATCAGAGTTGCCGATCAGTCTAGGATAATGAATACTGAACTTGTGTCGGCAATTCGACTGAAGGGGCTGGTCTTGGTAGCAGAGGCGATTGCAAGCCCGGGGTGACGATTTGGTAGATGATGGCCCAAGCATCTTCACTCTCATTATCAAAGGAGAGATCCCGTGTCACAGGATTTACGAGGATGAACACGTTTTCGCGTTCCTAGACATCAACCCATTCAGCCCCGGCCACACGCTCGTGGTTCCCAAGGAGCCTGCTAGGACTTTAGACGAGCTATCAGAGGATTCTGCCAAGGCAATCGGGAAGGTCCTTCCTAGGATCTCAAGGGCCGTACTCGAAGCAAGCGGAGCCACTGAATTTAACGTTCTCCAAAATAACGGCCCAAATGCTTTCCAAAGCGTCTTCCATGTCCACTTCCACATCATACCCAAGTTCGATGACGGGAGAGGACTCTCTTGGCCATTCAAGTCCCATCCAATAGACCATGAAGATGGAGCCAGAATGGCGGCGGAGATTATACGACTGCTGAACTGAACCCACGCTGAATATCAATACCCAAGACGGCGTCGGCCCCACATGTCAAGCGTGGAGCGGGCACCCAACATCGATCCAGTCCTCTCTAGTGGAGCAATGAAACTGAGAAAGAGGAAACTTGACAATCTGCCTTGGGATCATTCGGGAAGGCACCCGGGAAACCGCATTTTTTGGCATGTAATCCTACTTATGCTCAAAGTTGCCTGGGATTACATTTTTCGAAGGAAACAAATTGACCGATTACCTCCTTTTGAAGGTGGAAGGATACTATCCTCAATGCACCTGAACGGACTGGTTGACCCGCTCGCACTTGTATTCTCGCAGGATCGAAGAATCATTACGATGGGACGCCATGATCTCATGACAATGCCCCTTGTGGGTTGGTTCGCTAGGAGGATGGGCTCCCAACCAGTTATCAGGAGGCCAGAAATCAAAGGAGGAGTCTCCAATGAAGAATATGCTGTGGCCATAAATCATCGGACTCTTCTGACAATGACCAACTGCATTGCAGCGGGCCATAATGCGGTAGTCATGCCTGAGGGCAAATCCCATCAGGACTCCAGGCTGCACAGATTCAAGACCGGCCCTATGAGGTTCGGAATCAATGCCGCGGCCATAGCGAGTCATAGGGACGCACCACTCCCAGCGCTGCAACCAGTCGGACTGCATTACAGGAGACACTACTGGTTTAGGACAGACTTGTATGTAGAATATGCAGAACCGATCCCAATTCCAACACCATCCGATTTGGAACTGGGTAGGAGCCTGATTGAAGGAAAGTGGGTGGAGCCTCCCTCGGCACAAGTCAACCAGCTCAGAGAGGAACTGTTTGACCAGCTCTCAATAATCACCCCAGATGCCCCAGATTGGCAAACACACCGAGCATGGCACCTCATGGGACACGTCAGAGCGCTTGAATCCGGACGACGCCTCGAGAACTTCCGAGAAGAGGTACTCGCTGCTCGAGAAGTCAGGGGAATGGCTGTGGATGGCAGGATCACTGAAGCCACTGTGAAAATAGCTCTCCAGGCCGCCGAAATTCTCGACTCCAACGGACTCGACGGGCGTTCTCTGGATGCCGGTGGAATTAGGGAGGACAGGCCATGGCTGGGTTGTTTTGTTGGACTCTCACTGATGGTTGCCACTGCACCGGTAGTCATACCGTCTACCGGCCTCCAGGCTGCAATAGCCTGGTATTTTGGAAATCGAACAGATGAAGGAATAGACGCCAGAACAACTTACCACATGCTAGCGGCAATGTTCTCCCCCGTCCTCTTCTGGCCACCATTAGCGATTTGTGCAGCATACTTTGTGACGGGTCCCGGACTTGCCATGTTACCAATCGCAGCAATTGCGATGTTTATCGCGCACCTCTTCAACCTAGTTTTCCTTAAGGGCTATGATCTGTGGACAGAATTCGACCACTCGTCTAGAAGGATCAAATTAACCTCTTCCAACGAATACGAATCTCTACTTGAGATGCTTTCGGAAACCCGCTCTTCCCTCAACTTGCTCTAAATAGGAAGGTCCACCGCACGATATCTCCATGGATGCGAGCGAGGCGGGCACTGCTATCGCGTCGTGGCTTCACAGTGAACGTCTAGAGACTCGTGAAGTAAAGGACCCTCAGGCAGCTCTCCATCTTCATGTAAGGTACCCACCAACAAAGCAAGGCCACCTTTTCAACGTAGTAATTCCGAAGAACAGGAATTTGGCTCTGGTATATTCAATCACCCGCGTTGATGAAGGCCAACAGCAGTCAATGAGGGAAATGGCTACTGAAGACTCAGAAGGATGGGAGGAGTGGCTTCACGACACCAGAATCAACCTAACATCTTCAGATTTAGATTGGGTTCTACACGTCGGACGTGGAAATGGCCCGGGGGCAGGCCCACTTCAGGCGTTCAACCTCTCTAGACCAGTGTGGTTCGACGGGTTGACCCAGAATGAGTTCATGCATGCAATGAGAAGGGTTTGGCTAACCAAACTCTCCATGATTCACCAAATTAAGTTCGGATTTGGTCCGGGTACGGGAAAACCCGGACCAGTGGACGACTGGCAGAACAAAGGAGCAAAGAGAGGGACGAGCTCCTCCCAACCTAGACTTTCCGATATCGATACCGATGAGACTGGCGGTTTCGGAAAGGATTTCGACCCACTCGAATGGGCATAGCCGACAATTCATCGATCTGGATTGCTATTGGGTGACCGCAAGGGGTTTAGATTAAGTATACGATAACACCGAACTCAACTAATGCAGGATACCTTATCTGAGCAGACCAGTATCCATACCACTAAGCTGGGTAGTTTGGGAATGGTTTCGCTGATGCTAATCAGCATTATTTCCGCCCTTGCTCCTTCAGCTACTGCTACTGACATAGTTCTCACTGATGCCATCCAAATCGTCCAGAGCGGAACTCATAATGATCGGATGCTGTCTTTGGATGCCGACTCTGGGGGGAACATACATGTTGTCTGGAGTAGGAATACTAACCACCTATACTACAAGATGCTAGATCCCAGGGGGGAGACTCTAATTGACCAAACACAGATTTCTGACCCCGGAGCCCACCGCGCTTGGCATCCTGACGTCAGAGTAGATCACGATGATATGGTTCACGTCGTTTGGGCGGATAAAGCTGGCCAGTACAAAATTATGTACACGGTCCTCGATCCGTCTCTGGATGACCAAAATGGGGACTCCTCAGTCGACTCAGTTATCTCGATCCTAACTTCTGATTACGAGGTCGCCAATAACCCCCAGAACCGTGACTGGCCCGCTATAGATGTAGATTCACAAAACAACCCTCACATAGTCTGGGAAGACTCCTTCGAACCTCTTGAGAAGTTCTACCAGCAGACTCAAATTTACTACAAGATGATGTCTATCGATCAAGTCGCCAGGTTGGCCATAGTTGAGATTGACGACACACTCCTAACACCAATATTAGGACACAAGGGCCACCCTGACATAGCTATCGATGTTGACGACTTCGTCCAGATTGTTTGGGACGACACCAGGGGCGGCAAGGTCGAGATGGTCGTCCCAATCGACACGTCAGGCTCGATGAACACTGAGTGGGCTGATATGTGCGTCGTTTTCTACGGAGGGAACTTCGCCAGCGGCGGATACTTCCCGGGGCTCAAGCCTCTATTGGTCAGCGCCAATATGACCGTCTACGAGACTCTCTATGCCCTCAGCGGCATGTGGCCTGCAGCATCTACAAGCGGGGCCTGCGCAAATGCTTACCAGACAGGTGGATCGGGTAGCCAAGGACCAAGGAACAACCCCCTCGGAATTACACCGGGAGATGACTCTGGAGGAATTAGGGAGCTGACTGAGGTCATCTATAACAATCAGGCAGTGGACCTTCCAGCCGATGCGGGATACTACAGCGAATTCTGGGGGCCAGCTGCCACCTGGGCATGCCTTTCTTGGCGGGACATCGCAGGCAGGGTACCAGGCAACCCCCCAACCACAGACGACCATCCCTGGAACCCAAACGCTACCAAGATTGTCATACCGATCTCCGATGAGGGGCCGTACGGCGGCACTCCAATGGACAATGACGATACCCAGAGCATCAACCAAGCCCATGATGCATGCGTCATGGCCGACATAATCCCAACCCCCCTCTGGGCTGGATCCGATACCTCCGTTGGCGGATACATGATGGACCTAGCTCAATGCCCCAGCGGATCCGGCCTAAACACTAGGACCTGCAATGGAGCGACAACCCGCCTGACAAATGCTGGAGGTCAGATGTACAGCTTCCCCACCAGCTCTTCCTCATCCACCGAGCTGGAGATTATGGTTGAGGCTATGGTGTACCTTGCAACAAATAACTCTAGAGAGATTTACATGACAGTGCTAGACCCCCATTCTCTTCTTGAGAATCCCTGGCCAGGATGGGACCGTGGCGACTCAGGCACTGAGATTAACACTCAATTGGGCTACTATGCCGAGGATCTCGGACCTTCAGAGGACGAACAAGGCTATGGGCATCTGGTAGTGGTAAACGACACTAGAATCACTATTGATGACGCGTATAGCCTACACCCATCCATTGCCATAGATACTTCCGGCAACACGCACCTTGCTTGGCAGGACGGCCGTGTTTACGGATTTGACATAGATGTGAACTACGAGATATACTACACCAAACTACGTCTTCGTGGCTCTGCAGCATGGGACGGGGCGTCATCGGGCCTTCCTACTTACGGAATCAAGCAGATTGCGGACGGAGCTATTTCGGAAGTAGAGGGAATAGAGGGAATTCCTGCTGAAAGGCCATTCGGTGCTAGCTCACACTTCCCAGCCATACTTACTGACTCCTTTGACAACGTCCATCTCTCATGGTTGGACAATTACAACGAGTCACAGGGTGAGACAGTGATGTACACTAGGCTGAATCACACCCATGATACACATCCTGATGGATTCCCTCTCAACTCCATTGCATCCGCGATCTTCGATCCGTGGGAGATTGTCCCTGTAACTGAATGGCAGTCCGACAAACTCGGCCCCAATTCCCCCCTCATTCCCGGCTTCGGAATGCCCCCAGCATTCGCCAACGACCTTGGTAGTGGGGCTCACATGGGCTGGTCGGATACAAACAAATGCAGCAAGGATGGAAACTCAAACAGGTATACGCTATGCTACGTCCACGTACTGACCGGACTAGTTGACATTTCACTTGCATGCGATGATAAGATACAGGCTAATCCTAACATCGAGGGATATCCGTATGATTGCCCCGCCGATTCTGAGACCTTCTACCACACAATTCAACCAGGAGACCTCACCACATTCAACTTGACAATAGCCAATCCAACCCCTGGACCCACAGAATTGGTGAAGGATACTTTCACTGTTACCGTGGATGGCGTCCCCAATAACTGGACAGCCACTCTTTTCTTCACAACCAACAACACTCCCATTTTCGACTCCACCCCTGTCTTCCTTGAGGGTGGTGAAATAGTTCCCATGTACATCAGAGTCAGGGCACCAACGATCTACCAAGCCAAACATGACGAGCTAGCCCAGATTACCATTTTGGCAACTTCATTCAAGGACCCTGCTATTCGAAACCAACAGACCCTACTTACCTTGATGGACGTAGTGCACGGCATTGAACTGGACACTAGCCACTTCCAAGTTGATGTCGAACAAGGCAAGTCTGCGGTCTTCTCCATCTCAATCAAGAACACGGGCAACGTCTACGACACCTTCGCCTTCTACGACCCATCCACTCTGGATGGACAGAACGAGTGGGCCTTGCCGTTTGGATGGGGAATAGACTTCCCCATGTCCATATCATTAGACCCCGGACAGTCTGTCACTAGGAATCTAAAAGTCACCGTACCTGATTCTCAGGACCCAGGAACTTTCGTAATCTACCTCAAGGGTTGGTCCACCGGTGAACCGGTTCTTTCCATTGATCGAGGAACTTTCGATGTTCTGGAACTCTGGATAAATGTTTCAATTAGGACAACTGGCAACGTCGTATTCGATATCGGAGACACAAAGCAATACGTATTGCCTGGGGAATGCGCAGCCTTCCCCATTCAGGTGACCAAGCACTTCACCCCGGGCTACATCGTTTTCACCACGCCGGGAGCTCCCGGGGAAAAACCGGAAAATTTCGACCTACTGACATGGCGAATCCAACACTGGACCGTCGAACTTGATTTCTCAGATTGGCCCGGAGGCCCTCAATCAGGCGACCAAGAAAAGTACTGGGTCCAACTTAACACGGTATACAGCGTTACAGCAATGATGTGCGCACCATTCAACGCGACAGCCGGGATTGGCGAATCCATTACCGTGAGGGCCCATTTAGACGGCTCCCCAAAGGTTCGAGATTCGGTGTTGATACTAACAAACGTTGTTCAGAGGTACGAACTAGAGGCAGAAGTCCCGAACACCATACTAGATCTGTATCCCGGCCAATCATATAAGATGGAAACCACCGTAGACAATCTTGGAAACGGACCTGATCGATATGACATCTCAATAGCCTCGATAGTGGATGAAAGTGACCAGTCTCATGTGTGGGATATGAATATCCCAAGAATACTTTTCCAAGAATTGGATAGAGACGAGTCCCAAATCGTCCCGATCACAATCAACGTTCCCGACCAGACCCTCGCCGGGCAGTACACAATTACTTTCAATGTCCTGAGCGAGGAGCCATTCGAAGGCACTAGGGTTCAGGATCAAATCATACTCCGAGTCAACATTATCGAATTCCACGATGTTCGAGTCACACTTGATCCATCCGTGGAGAGCAAGATCAAGACCACCGCTCCTAGTAGAATTGTGAGATTCACCCTAAATGTCACAAATCACGGCAATGTTCCCGACCAGCCAACCATGCATAACCACACTGTCGACACACTGGGCGTCTGGGGCGTCAACCCCGGCCTTGGAGCTCTTAGCACATGGGAAATCGAATTTGCCCTTCTAGAGGGATTCCGCACCGAGTATCCCCTCGAAGTTCCATGCGTGGAAACGGTACTGGGGGAAGCTCTCCCAGTGGATGGCTGCTTCCTAACTCCTGGACTTACAGTGACATTGCCAGAAATGGAACCTTATACAACCTTGCAACTAGTCGTAATAGTTACCATAGCACCCGATGCAGCCCTCCAAGACAGATATATTGGAATCAAGGCCCTATCGTCCTTCGGTTCGTCCGAACAGGGAGGAGATCACGATGAGACCCCTATTTGGGAGGATTCTTGCACCCTTGACAATAACCCAAAGGATGGGATACAGGACAATTTCCCACCGAACTGCGATAACAACGAGCAGATTCTGGAACTCCGCCTTAGGGCACCAGATTTGATTATCGAGGATGTGAAGGTGAGCGGAAGCGAAGGTGAAATCGGCGAGATGCTTTCAGTCAACGTCAAAGTTGTGAACCGAGGCAATGCCCACGCAGCTGATGTGAACATTATCCTCTGCAAGGACCAGTCAGAGACCGACATCAAGAGGAATGGATGCGACGAGAGCAACATCGTCTATAGGCAGATCGTTAAGGCAATAATGCCAATCGGGGAATCTGACTCCGAAGACCCTAATTCCATAACCTTGCTTTACATGGTACAAGCCGGAAACCACGAAATCGTCGTCGTCGTCGATCCAGACAACAATATCGTGGAGACAGACGAGACAAATAACATCCAATCTGTTCCTGGGGGGGAGATGAGCTCAACCTGGGGGGCTTTGGACGTTGGCGTCAACGCTGTGGCGAGGTACTCGGTCCCGGTGATTATTGTTGGTGCTACCTTCTCCCTCGTCGGAGTCGCAGGATATGTGATTTATGGTAGGAGAATCGAAGCACTGGCTAGGTTCGCCGAACTTAGCAGCCTTCTACCGGGTTCAGACGAAGAGGACCTGAAGTTCTAATTCTTTACCTAGCCATCCACCAAGGGAGCGGAACCCCCTCTTTAGCTGCCACAAAGGCCCCCTTTGAGGCAGCGAAATCATGCATTAGCCTCTCTCGCAGAGCATCCATCATCCTCTCAGCGTGAACTGATTGAATACGCATTCCATGTGAGAATGCGTCCAAATCAAGCGGCCTCCTCGGATGCCTCATCATCGCTCGAGCAAGCTGCCTCTCTTCGTAAGAATCGGAGTGGTCTTCAACACTAGGGGAGACTTTGTGCATTACCTGCTGATGAAGAGCAATGATTGCGTCCCGTTGCTCATCGACCCTTTCCAAAGCCGTATCCAGCTCGGAGAGAATAGACATGGCATCGACAATCGGCAGCCTCCTTCTAGTCCCAATCTTCTCAATCACTCCGTCCAGTTCCCTAGGAAGCTTCCCTGACAGCTTTATTGCTCCTCCCCTAGGCATTTTCCTGTGCTCTGCTCTGAACAAATCTGGTCCTAGGTCAAGACGAATTGAGAATGATTGGTTAACCCTGTAAACTTTCTTGGGGGGGCCACCCTTGTCCGATTTCTTCATCTCAGAGTCAACGAAGCCAGCGGTCTCGAGCACCTTCAGGTGCTTTACAACCGCTTGCTGACTAACATCCAGTAGTTCTGACAGTTGAAGTGGATAGTGCGGCTCCTTGACTAAGAACCTCAATATCTCTCTCCTAGTGGTGTTTTCAAGAATATTGAGAGACTCGTCGAAGCCAACCATCACTTACCAACCTGAGGTTGGGTAGTTAGGGCCCTCTAAAAACCCAATTGGAAATGTCGGCAAGATGTCGGAGTTAGGATTCAGCATCATCCCAGCTCTTCCACTGCCGGTCCTCTTGATCCGGTTGGGTACTTTCATTGCTTGGACCCGTTGAAACAAACGGCCTTGGCACCCCCCCACCTTCCTCAATTTCGAGACCCCCCTCTTTTTGGGCCCGTACTGATTGAACTTTTTCCATATCAGTTAGAATCACACTACCATCCTGGATAACTAGAAACTGATCTGGAGCTTTGCGTTTATCGGTCCAAACAATTACGGCTAGGATGAGTCCCACCAATCCAATAGGCGCACCAAGACAGCACCCTATGTAGAATAGGTACAACCACGGATTACCGTCGATTTCTTTTGCCAATTCAGTCTCGTCGACCAGCCAGAGTTGTAAATCTTCAGCATCATTGTGGAGGGTGTAGGTCCCAGATTCAACGGCTTCAAAGATCCTGACAGGTGAGTAGATTGTAGAACCATCTGAACCGGGCCTATCCGGGTCAAATGTACCAGCTCCTCTGCCTTCAATTTCTTCTCCGTTCCCACCGAACAACCTAAGCTCTGCTTGGGGAACGTTACCTTCGTTGACTCTTAGGGCGACTAGCCTGGTGTACTGGTCAACAGTGAAATCTGACTCCTGACCCGGTTCAACTTTCACCAAGTAGTTAGATTCCGGATCGAACGTGCTCATTAGTGAGGGATATACCTGGAAAAGAGAAACAACGGCCAATAACAGCAGAAAGAAAGACGACCCAGTGGCCCATCTAGCCCAAGTCCTCCTGCTCGCCATGCCCGGTCCTGCAGCCACTCATCTATCAGGATTGTTTTAGTAAGCCAGCCCTAGAGCTGAGAGCTTTTCAGGAAGATAGGTATCAGTCACGAAGTCCAATCCGTATTTGGCCAGTGACTGCTGCTCCGCCTTCTTCCCAATTTCCTGCATCAACCGAATCTGCTCCTGCCACCACCCAGTGGCGAAGCGAGGGTCGCTAAGCTCCGCTGCTAGTGCATTGGTGTCTTGCTTTGTCAATTCGTCACTTGGCAAATCATAGGCAAGAATGTCATCAGCGGTTATTCCCATGTAGGTTGCCTCCTTGGTGGCCAAGTACTCGGAAATGTGAGCAGTCTTGATGGCCCCGTAGGCGATGCTCGCAAAGATCCTGAATGACCACGGATCACAGTCAGTGAATACCATAATCGGCTTGTTCCACTCCTCGCTCATGCGTCTCATAATCCTCCTAGTGGAGCGAGCAGGCTGTCCCTTTAGGTGGACCAATGCGCACCTAGCCTCCTCATCAAAACCGTTCTCGACTAGCCTATCGAACATTCCACCCGTTTCAATTGCCATGACGAAGTCGATGTCCTCATCAACCAACCGCAGCTTCTCCGACTCCACGTTGTAGGGCACACCATAGCCCGAATCACCCACATCGTCCCGGCTGTTTATTCTCATCCAGTCTCCTCTGCGATTTTTCTCCTCGAATGTCACATTCCCAATTATTCGCGCACCGTCCTCTTCGGGCCTTAGACCGAAGTCCTCCCGAAGGCACTTGGTGACTATCTCCAGGTCCTCTGCGAGGTTGTTGCTTTCGTTTTGGCTAGAGAACTTGCCGTGCCCCCATCCCTCTGAAATGTAGTACATCTCTCTGAGGGTCGAGGTCTTCCCATCCGTTATCATCGTCTCCACGAACTCGGAAATGTGCAAGGCCCTCAGAAGCTGTCTCGCGGAACCAAGGGACGTTGCGTCTCTGACGGTCCTCTTCTTCCCGTACTTGTACACACCTAGCCTCTTATCGAAGCTGATGTTGCTCTTCGAACGGACAGGCAACGTCATCGTTGGGGGCGTGCCTTTCGTCATCTTATTGTGCATCTCTGAAGCGACACCGTGTAACGCCCCGATTACTTCCTCTTTCGTTTTCTGCCTATTGATCGTCACTAATCTGCCTCCAATTGTTCATCTGAGCTGTAGTCATCGAATAGCCCCTTTTGCCCATTTTCAGGCGTTTCATTGGACGAAGCAGCAACTTCGCTTTGTTCCGCTCTCTCCTTCAACTGCCCTAGGGCCTCCGACTTCCCCAGATCAATTTCTGCGGCTTCGAGAGACTCCGTTTTACGTAGCTCATCCAGCAGCTTCTCGTCAATTTTTGCGGCCCCAATAATCTCGCCGTTGCCCCTGTAAAAAATTTCGGCGTCGTTCCACTCACCTTTTTCCAATCCAGAGACAGCGAATTCGATATTCGCGGATGTACCTGGATTAAGGGTATCTAACCTCCATGCCCAGAGTCCCTGTGCTTCCTTCCGGCCTCCTTGAGAGTTCCCCACCATCACGGTTCCTTCCCCCTCTGGCCATTTGGCTAAGATTGTGTACGCTCGTGCCCTAGCAGTATAGTTGTACACTTTTATCGAGCAAGTAGCGAGTTTTCTTCCGGAATCCCAGCCTAATTCCTCCTCACAGAAAACTGCATCCATAATTTTTGTAATCACAGGAGCAAGGTCGGGTTCTTGCCTTGAAAGCAACTCTGACGACTTCTTGGAAATCTCCGGAAGAATGATGTTAATCAACTCGAACTTCTCCTGCGCCTTCTTCCTCTGAGAGCTCTTTTTCAGATGGTTCTTCAAACCCCGGCCGACTTCTAGCATGGCCAGTCTGATTTCCTCGAACACCTCTTCATTGTCTGCGACAGCCTCCTTGGCTTCACTAGTGAACTGCACGTTGGTTGATGCTAGGTGAACTAAAACAGCCGCAGGGCCTTTGGGAATTCCCCTGCCACCAGGATGCTCCAATCCGTATCTCTTCCAGTCTACCGACTCCAGAGCCTTGGTTAGAAGGCACCCACCCTGTTGGTATATGAGGGGGACCCTATTAGCAAATCTGAGAACCTCAATCGGTCCATCAGCACTTAGGTTTCCACCGAAAACTAGCCCGACCTCAATTTGGAAAGGATTGCCCTGACTGACCTTCGGACCTCTAGTAATTGTAGATGCAAAACGAGAGTCTATTGCCTTGGATAGCCCCTTTTTGATTAGAAGGTCCTCAATTGGGGATAGACAGTCTGTAGGAGGTGCCAGAAATTTTACCTTCTGGAAGGCAGCCACCATCTCCTGAGCCTCTTCCGACCTGATTCGCCTCGGAGTCCTGGCCTCCTCGATTCCGGCCGTAGCCAGAATCTCCCGCGCAGCACGCATGCTAACTCCTGAGAAGTTGTGTCTTAGGAACGAGGTCATCTTGCGCTCTTCAGCCTCCTTCAACATCCTCTGCAACGAACCCAGTTGGATCCCATGCGGATGCGGTTTGATTTCACTCACCGCTCTCGGAAGTTTTTCCGTCGTCCTTGGCCAATCCCCCTCTTCGATCACACTCCCGTCTCTATCTTGGACTACTAGGGAGATGCTGGCATGGGGGTTGACTATGGAAGTCATCCGAAGGTATTGGAAAACTGACTGACGCCCCCTCTGGTACTTCGCCCTCATCTCTGTTTGAATCCTTACGCCGTGGGACACGGGCTCACCCGTCCTTTCATCAATCCAAACCTCTCTGCGCTCCCCACTCTTCGTTGCTCTGTTCTTCCTAGTGTCTATCCCCAGATCAACATACACCGCCGAGGAGTCCCTGCTAATCTTTGAAACAACACGGGTCTTCGCTCCGGCGGTAAGTTGCGAATACATCACCACCCCAGTGATTCCAATTCCCTGCTGCCCCCTCGTCTGTCGTATGGCATGGAAGCGAGAGCCCAAGAGAAACTTGCCGAACACGTTCTCAATGTCGTCCCTCGGGATGCCAGGCCCGTTGTCTTGAGTTTTCAAACTCAGACGATCCCCTTTCAGGCGACGAACCTCCACTCTAATCTCCGGAAGAATCCGAGCCTCCTCACATGCATCCAGAGAATTATCCACGGCCTCCTTTACCGCAGTGATGATGGATCTCTGAAGTGTGTCAAATCCAAGGAAATGTTTGTTCTTCTCAAAGAACTCGCTGATGGAAATCTGCGTCTGCTTGTTTGAGAGTTGTTCCGCAGGATCCACGCATTCACCACCACCAAGTCCTCCCACGTCCTAATGACGTGGGGCTTGCTTTGGTGAGACACTCCCACTGAAGACCGCTATTGAACAATGCCCCTGGAGGGCGGTTTATGCTTCGGTTCCCGAGAACACCTCTGGATGCCACGCGCATATCTTACCCAAGAAAGCGCTTGTCATGACCGTCAATGGGCTTGCAAGGTACAGTTTCCCCGGGCCCGATCGGCCCTGATAGTTTCGATTAATTGCAGAAATTGTGACTTGTTCTTGACTGTCGCTTATTCCTGGTCCAGCACCTATACACGCTCCGCAACCCGGGTCAATCAACTGCACTCCAGCACTCTCAAAAAGCTCAGTCCAACCCATTTCGGTTGACAGATCTTTGACAGCCCTAGATCCAAATTGAATGTAACAGTCAACTTCGGTAGGGATTTTCAAGCCCGCCTCCAAGGCAGCTTCGGTCACTTTAGCATAGTATGCGAAGTCATCATCCTTCCCGGCCGTGCAAGAACCTGCGTAAGCAATGTCGATGGGGATCTCTCCGAGGTCGCTGATATAGGCTCCATTGGTCGGATCGGAGGGGATGCCTCTGTCGGGATCGCCAGGATGAGCGACCATCGGGCGGATAAGGGAGAGATCGATGGTATGCACCCCGCCGTGGTATTCAGCCCCCGCGTCCGGGAAAACAAACGCTTTGCGAATGTCATTTGCGCTAATACTCGGGCGACGACCACTCAACCATTCTACAGTCAGTTCATCCGGTTCACATATTCCTGTTTTGGCACTACACTCGGTTGCCATGTTACACAGAGTTGCGCGTTCGTCCATTGATAGGCTGGAGAGTCCGGGCCCCCCAAACTCCATGCTCCTGTCCAGCGTCTCCGAATTGGACGCGAACTTCCACAAGATGTGAAGGATCACATCCTTAGCGGTGCAGCCTGGATCAAGTGAACCCACAAGTTCGAAACGAATGCTCTCTGGTACGTTGACAAACGCGAACTGGTTGTAGACGAGGTTGGCGTACTCGGTTGAACCGACTCCGTAGGCGAGTGCATTCGACGCACCACCCATGCAAGTGTGAGAGTCTGTTGCTTGAATGAAGTCCCCAACATCAATGAATTCCTCTCGGGCAACCTGATGGCAAATCCCTGGGCTGATTCCGTTCTCAGCTGAGTAGTCTCGCACTCCAGTGTGTTTTTGGAAACTCTTCTGCATTTCTCGAAGCCTCTGTATTTTTTCAGTAAAGGCCCCAAATCTTGGGACCTCGGTTGCATAGAGTAAGTGATCTTCGAAAACAGCAAATTTTGAGGGGTTCGGCAACGAGAAACCTTCGCCGTACTCCTCCTTTAGGAATTCATGGACTTGAGCTGTGGTGAATTCGTGGGAGTATCCCCCATCAACCTGAGCGAGAACCGCGTCTCCCGGTTTTACGAATCGCGCGTCTCCATTGACTCCCAGTAGCTTGCTCGCAATCATCTTCTCTACCATCGTCATGGGCCTTTCTTCACTAGAAATCTCAGGCAATTTCACTTCGCCTTCTTTCAACTTCCTAGCAAAAGGAAGGATACCACCGTTCTCCAGAATCAGGCTACTTACGGGATCATATCCCGATGAGAACTCGTTGAGAGGGATGCACTCGCCATTCTGTAATCTAACTAACATTTTGTGATCCCCCATCAATTGCCCTAAATTCAGATTGTTCCGTTCGTGAATAGGTGCGAATGATTCTGCTATCGCAATTCGCACTCCCGCCCAACGCTCACATTGTG
>Ga0066850_10000351_pt1 | contig 25592 bp, 28 predicted proteins | sample ETNtaG_4_FD_67282 | JGI IMG/M metagenome (GOLD analysis project Ga0066850, IMG submission 67282) | Marine microbial and viral communities from oxygen minimum zone, Eastern Pacific Ocean - ETNP201406SV67 | ecosystem: Environmental > Aquatic > Marine > Oceanic | place: Pacific Ocean: Eastern... | reverse complement strand
ATGTAGGCGGCAGGATTCGAACCTGCGAAGGCACTAAGCCAATGGATCTTAAGTCCATCCCATTTGACCGCTCTGGAACGCCTACAATAGAAAATGAATTATTATATGATTTTTAAAGGTAACGTTAAACATAAAAAAAGAAAGATCATAATAAATATATGTGGCGAAAAATTTCAGATTCAATCATATTAATTTTCCCATATTTATTTTTTAAATTGGGCTCTGGTGCATTCCCGATATATTTTGCAGGTGTTTTAATTTCAGTAATGAATGAAGGAATAAAACGCTTGTTCAAATCCAAACGGCCTGATGGATCCGATGATGAATCTTTTCCAAGCAATCATACATCATTAAGTTTATTGATGGCAATGATGTCAGGATATACAATACTATATGTGTGGTCGGGTTTAATTGCATTATCACGGTTTAAGTTAAGAAGACATAGATTTGTAGATATTGTTTTCGGAGCAGTTATCGCTTTCTTTTTCTTTTCAATTTTTGTCCAAAAATATTCATCTTTTTTCTATCTGGTCTAAAGAAGAATAGATAGATTAAAGGTAAAATTCCAATTGTGTTAAGAATTAATAATGCAATGAACCACCATTTCTGAGAATGTCGGGCAGATTGCCATAATGCTAGACCTTTGAATAAAAGTATTATTAATGCAACAATAAAAAACAAAGCAAAGATCACAATATCATTTGTTGCCAATGCTTCTGAAAGTTCTGCCATGATTAGATTATTATAGTATGATATAAAAATATTATTATGGAAACATATGTCGATAAACAAGGTTTTGTTAGACTCAAAAATTCTCATGAGCTTCTACATAGAATTATTGGTAAAAGACAATATTCCGGAAAATTAGGATATCCTTATTCGAAATGTGTTGTTAGGCATCGTGATGGAAATAAAACAAATAATAAACCGTCAAATCTTGAGTTAATTTCACCAAAAATTATTGAAGATTTTAAAACCAATATTGGGTTTGATAGAGAAGATAATCGAGATACTATTTTTAAAAAATATATCAAAAAATTCGGGATTGAGTATAATCAAGAGAATTATAGAAATTTGGAAGCAGTTCTTCAAAAGAAAAAATTTCCAGTAAGTTTCAATATTGAAGATATGAATCGTCTAAAAAAGGAACTAAAATTTGAATCAGAATATTAACTGTTTCATTTATGAAGCAATTTATAAAACTAGTTTATCACTTTTATGGAAAAATAAATTGTACTGACTTAGCGAGTCACACAGATATATAATTAACATTGTCTATAGATAATTATGAGAAATAATTTACAGGATTCAAAGAACTTTCAAGAACTTGTCACACTTTTTTATCGTGGGGAAAATAGATTGATGAATGAAGTGGCACAACAACAACAAAAAGAATTAAACTGGTAATCAATATTCTTCAATAATTTCAAGTAGAGATTTAAAGAAACTATATTCAGATCTTCTTTCAGGATTTAAATCTTCACTAAGTGCTTTTGAAGATAAATATTCTTTTTCAATATCATTAATATAACCTTCATTCCATTCTCCAATTATTTTATCTCTTAAACCCCATCTACCATTTTTTGATTTAGCTCTTACTGGTTCAGCAAGATACTGTATTTCAGGATCAGTAACACATATTCCTTTAATTTCATTAAAATCAGGATGTCTTCTTATTTTATTTTTAATTGAATAAAATAAATTGCGACTAGTTTGAGGTTCTTCAATTAACAAATCTTTTATGTATCTTTTAGCTTTTGAATTATTAACCATATTATTAACTAAAAATTAATATTTTTAAAATGTAAGTCGAGGGAGCACCGGAGTGCCCTTCTCGTCTCACGAATGAATTGTCCGAAGACAACTCGCAGAAACGTTCCAACCGAAGTTTTCCTGTTTCTAAACTTATCCTAAAATACTTAATTTATAAATCTTTATTTTATTTAGAATATATTAAAATTTACAGTCACATTTTTTATGGTAATGTGATGCGCAACCGATTATCCGATGATCCTTACAGCCACACAGAACACATTTTTTCTTTATCATTATATTCTATCAATTTTTGATGCTAATATAAAATCGTTCTTATGTAAACCATTAATTGCATGAGTATATATCAAAATATTTACTTCTCCGCGAGTAAAATCAATGTTTGGGTGATGACCCTCTTTTTCAGCAATAGCTCCAACTTTATTTACAAAAGTTAAAGCAGATTTAAAATCATTAAATTTAAAATTTCTAGTTATATGATGATTTTTTATTATCTTCCAATCGGGCGTTTCTTTTTGAAATTCTTTCGAATCTTTAATCTTTAATTTAGGAATACCTCCTTTACAGGGAATGCACTTATTTTTATGTAGGTCCGTCATTTATTTATTCCTCCTTTTTTCTTTCGATAATTAATATACGCGATAATTAATATTAGAGGTATCAGTAAGAGATAAGATTTATCAAAAATTAGAATTTTTATTATGGGTAAAATAAAGAACACATTTAATATTTCTTTAATTGGAAATGATTCAATATACCCTATTGCCAAAGAGTAAGGACCAATATTTTTTTCATTAAAAACTTTTATATAATATTTACCGGCAGATATATTTTGTGTACTCTTAAAATGCTGACCTAATTCTGGACCCTTTAGATAATTGTCTCTTCCATAAGGTTCATAAAATTTTTCCCATTCAAAATTTTCACCATCTAATAAATAAATAATATCAAAGTTTTCATCTAATAGTTCAGTAGACATAAAGGAGGTATTTTCAATATCAGGTACAAGTATATTGATATAAATCGGCATTTCGGTCTTAGTTTCAAGCAGATAATAGTCCGAACTACCTTCTAAGATGCCATAATAAGCCTTAGATACTTCAGGATCTTTGATTAATACCGGATCTTCAATACTTGCATCTTGAACCAGCCTGGGCTGGTGAGCCAGAGCTGCAGGTAATACCATTAACAAAATAAGGAATATTATTTTTTTCATCTTAAATATGACATTATTTTAATTGCAACGTAACCTAAAATTAAAGGATAAATTACGATTAGGATTACAAACGAAATATATTTTTTTGTTAGATTTTTTACAGTTAAGAGATCATACCAAGTTGCTAAACCCAATTTTGTTAATAAAATATTAAAAATTATTGCAACAAATAATACTGAAATTCCAACTAAAAAATATTCTTTCATAATCTGAGTAATTTACATCAAATATAAATTTAATGCCAATAATTAACTTTTTAATACAATCAAATCAGATTTTATATGGACTCGTAGCTCAGTTTGGATAGAGCACTTCCCTCCTAAGGAAGGGGTCGAGGGTTCAAATCCCTTCGAGTCCGTAAATCGTTATAAATAACCTTATCAGATTGAAGGTATGGAAGTTTTTTCAATATTTAGATCATACTTAGAAATCTTAAGAGATCATTATTCAGATGTCAATTCTGGACGAAGTAGTCAAGGAAAATTAGTAAAGATACAGGACTTTGGTAATTATTTAATCATTGCAGTAAGATTAGTAAATAAAAAGATTAAATTTCAATCATCAGAAAGAGTACAAATCAATGATATAGATGGGATTGTTGAACATTATCAGAACGGTAATTATTATTTTAGAATAAGACCGGATTCCAGTATAAAGGAAGATACTGAAGTAATAGTAAATTCAACTTCAGATTTAGTATTTTTAGTAGATAATATGTTGACCAATTTGAATTTAATCGAAGATTCAAAGGAATATTCGGAATTGATTTCAAATTTGTATTCTAAGAAAGAAACAGGCTGGGAAATTAATAAACTTACAAAAACAGCAGGAGATAGATTTACTGAAAGTCAGAACGAGGTTATTTTTACTACATTAAAATTATTGGAATCTGAAAAAGGAATTATTCCTGTGGAGGGACCCGGAGGTAGTGGTAAGACTGAATGTATTGCAGAGATATGCAAGCAAGCAATTAAATTGAAAAAAAGAGTTTTAGTATGTTCAGCAACTAATTTAGCAATAGATAATGTTCTAACAAAATTATGTGATGAGAAGGACGTTCTCCGAATTGGTGCAGACACATCTATTACGTTACAGAATGTCAAAAAATTTTCAATAAGAAATAAATTAAGAGAAAATTCAGATTATGATGATTTAATAAGTAGTTCAAAAATTATTGGTGCAACTATAGATTCAACAGGAATTTATTTAAAAAATGAAGATTTTGATTTAGTGGTTATTGATGAAGCTTCAACCGTCGAATTTCCGAGATTATTGATAGCATTACTTAAAAGTAAAAGAGCAGTTATTTGTGGCGATACACAACAATTATCATCATTTATTGATCAAAAAGTATTAGAAAAACTCAGAAGAGTTCTAGATAAAGAAGAAATAGCACTTTTACATGAATCACCTTTCAAATTAATTTCTAAGAATTGGAAAGATAATACGCTATATTTAAGAGACAATTTTAGAAATTCAAAAAAGGTTTTTGAATTCATAAATAAACAATTTTATGATGGTAGAATGTTGTTTAAATCAAATTCAAAATTCGAAAAACAGAAAGCAAAATCGTTAGGATCAATAGCTGAATCTGACGAAATAACATGGATTGTCCCACACGGATCGGACCTTGAGTTAGATAATCGAGGAATATTTGAACCGGTAAAAATAACAAAAGGTTTTAGAAATTCATATTTTAACCACGGTAATCTTATTATAATAATTTCAATGCTAAGGAAGTTATTGAAAAATTATTCTCCAAAAGAGATTGGGATTATCTCACCATTTAATGCACAAGTCGCATTAATTAGAGAATTTATTATAAGATTCCCGGAATACGTATTGGGTAAAAAATATAGGGACGAATTAGATAAAACAAAACTTGGCTTTTATTTATTAAACAATTTGAATATAAACACAATAAATAAATTTCAAGGTCAAGAACGAGATGCAATAATATTTGATTTCACAAGTAATGCTGATTTTTTATTTAACGATACTAAAAAATTAAATGTTGTATTGGGACGTTCAAAAAAACAAATAATATTAATTGGCCTTCCACCACGAAATCCTGTTTATCAAGATCTTTTTGAAGAATCAACAACTTACGGGGATATAGATTTTGCAGATCATTCATTAGCATTCACATTGAACAAAGATGATTTTGAAGAGTTTAATAAAATTAAAGAACTAATAAAATCAATTAAAGATTCAGATTTTTCACCACGAAATCTTGAAGAACATTTACAAAAAGAGATTATACATCAATTTTTGGATAAATACAAAAAAGATATTTTAGAATTAAATATAACAAAAAAAATACAGCAAATTGTAAGTGAGACATTGAGAGAGTGTTTCTCATTAAATTCGATTGATGAGAAAACTTATGATCAGGTTGAATATGATATTGACTCAAAAATCAAAGAATTAATTATATTGAAGAAAAAAGGTCCACTTTTCGGATATTAATTAGCGTCTTGATCTAACTCTATTCCGTCGATTACCATATCTCGATCTAACTCGTTGTCTTCCACCAAATCTATTTCCTCTTGATCTAGCTGAGCTAGTATCAAATTTGACTATCGGGAAACCTTCACTCACTAGTTCATTAATAGTTAAGTCATAATTTTGGAGAATTTGCCCAAATGCAGGATGATCATGTTCACTTAATAGTGTAAATGCTTTTCCAGTCTCACCGGCTCTTGCCGTTCTTCCAACTCGGTGAACATATTCTTGAGGATCCTTTGAAAGGTCATAATTAAAAATATGAGATACATTCTTTATATCCAATCCTCTTGCAGCAACAGGGGATGCGACTAAAATTTTTTGATTACCTTCATTAAAATCTTTTATTGATCTAATACGCTTGTTTTGATTCATTTTACCGTGGATCATTCCAGATTTTATATCGTTGGCTTTCAAATTTTTGGAAACCAATTCAACTGTTCTAATGTTTGAGCAGAATACAATTATTTGATCCGCTTTTTCATTTTTCAATAAATGAACTAATAATGAAAATTTCTTTTGTTTTTGAACATTGTAATAATATTGTTCAAGATATTCTTCTGTAACATGGACTTCAGATTCAACAATCACAGGATTATTCATATATTTTTCTCTAATCAAACTAACTTCGTTAGAAATTGTGGCACCGAATAATATCATTTGCTTCTTTTTAGGCGCATATCTTAGTATTTTTTCAATATCTCTAATAAATCCCATATCTACCATTTGATCTGCCTCATCTAAAATGAAATGAGTCAAATTTGATAGTCTTAATGTTTTTTGATTTAAATGATCTAGAACTCTACCCGGAGTACCTATAACAACATCAGCAGTTTTTATTTTACGAATTTGGTGATGCATTGAAACTCCACCAAATACTGTTGCGAATTGTAAATTTGTATGTTTTCCAAATTTTTCAAGCTCTCTTGAAATTTGAAGTGCAAGTTCTCGTGTCGGTGCAAGAATTAATGATTGAACTCTAGAAGTATGTTTTAATGAATCCAATAATGGAATTCCGAAAGCTGCAGTTTTTCCTGAACCTGTTTTAGATTTTCCAATTATATCTTTTCCAGATTTAATTATTGGAATTGCCTGAGCTTGAATATCTGTTGGTTCTTTAATTCCACATTCTGAAAGAGCTTTGATTATATTATCGTTTACTCCTAATTGTTTGAATGTTTTGTTTTCCATTGTTTAATACTGAAATAAAATGAACTTATGTTGCGCTTTTTTGTCGTAACTTTCTGAACTTCTACTTCTGCCTAGTTTGTACGTCAGTACGGGGTTTATAAGAGTTGCGTTTAAGAAATTAATAAAAATTTAAATATTTTTTTGACTCGGAGCAACTATATCTAAAAGATTTCCGCCTTCTTTAGCATCTTCAGGTAAAAACCTTAACAAATCTTCTAAATTTGATTTAATAATTTTTTTATTTATTTCGTTATATCGATATAGTTTTTTTTTGATTCCTTCGCTAATTGTATTAATAGCCAGAGAGTCATAATTAAGTATAGTTCTACTTTTTAATTCATTTCTAAAATGTTTTGGAAGATCGGATCTACTTCTAAGTCCATATTTGCCACTTTCCAGAATATATTTAATTATCAGTGATTCATTTTCCATATCTGAATAATTCAGACCGTTGCAATTAATATTCTTTGACATGAACTTTTTCATTTTTTAGAGCTTTATAAGCATTTCATATAGACAAAATTAAACGCCCACGCCGTGATTTGAACACGGGTCACAAGCGTGACAAGCTTGTATGATAGACCAAACTACACCACGTGGGCATAATAATTTTGTTAATTATTTCATTTAAAAGTCTTTCTAGAGCAGGTTTTTTATTGAATGAATGAAGAAGTTTTATTGTGGAGATACTATCCTTTATCCTTGGACTAATCGGAATTTGGTTTGGTGCACATCTTGCTGTAGATCAAGCACTTATCATTGCAAATAAACTAAAAATATCAAAACTTTTTGTCGGATTAACTGTGTTATCAATTGGAACATCATTACCTGAAATTTTTACACACATTATTGCTAGTTTGAATGAATTAAATGGTGTTGCTGCATCAAATATTGCAATTGGGACGAATATCGGTTCAAACATATTTCAAATTACGTTTATCATTGGAATCTTAGGTTTAATCTCCATTATCAAATCTTCAAAAAGTATTCAGAAAAGAGATGGATTAATTATGTTAGGTTCGATTGCAATTGTCTATTTATTTGGACAAAACGGAATTATTAGCCAAGTAGAAGGTATAATCTTATTGGCATTGTATTTAGGATATCTCTATTATATTTATACCACTGAAAGAGATTTTAAACATAATTATACGCCTTTAACAAATCAAATGAATATGTCACATCATATCGGATTACTTTTATCAGGAATTTTTGTTTTGAGTTTGAGTGCAAATATTGTTGTTAGTGGTGCATTAAAATTTTCAGAATTATTGGGAATTGAGCAGAGCTTTTTCGGACTTTTAATCATTGGTGTTGCAACCGGTTTGCCAGAATTTACAACTGCATTAATGGGGGTTATGAAGAAAGCAAAAGAAATTTCATTAGGAGTATTAATTGGTTCAAATATTACTAATCCGATGATGGGAATAGGAATTGGTGCGATTATCACAGATAATCCAATTTCCAAGACAATTATTAATTTTGATATTCCATTTTGGTTTGTAACATCTGCAATTTTACTTTTAATCTTTCAACGAGATCACAAATTGAATAAAAATGGTGCAATTTTGATGCTAATGTCTTATTTAGGATACTTAATCTATAAAGTTAATTCGGTAATAATATAAGGTTAAATTTGTATTAAATATAATGGAAGTAATGGGTATTTGTTCAAGATGTTCGAAAGCAAATGTTCAGAGGACATGCACTGCCTGTGCAAAAAACTTTTGCCCTGATTGCTTTAATGAACATGATTGTCATGGAAGATTGGCTCCAACGATTTGATAATTTTAACAGAAGATTGTTAAAAAGTAAGAAGTTTTGGACAATCATAATTTTAACAAAACCAATAAAGTATTTAATTTTTGGAGTAATTTTATATAAATTCTTCAATTAATCGACATGTTTTTAAATGCACCAGCTATTCCTAAAAAATAAAGGGTTGTGTGATTGTTTTTCGATAAGTTTATAAGAATAATCATTCATGCGATACCGTATTCCGAGGTGCTAATTTGGTTAAGAAAAAAGAGATTATTGTCGACATATCAAAACATATTTTTATCCCAAAACATAAAATATTAAATGAGTCTGAAATCAAAATAATCTTAGAAACTTATAATATTTCTCGATCACAATTACCTTCCATCTCTTTTAAAGATCCAATGGCGCAAAAACTCGGTGCCGAATTAAATTCAATTATTGAAATAATTAGATTATCTCCACATGCAGGAGAATACAAATATTATCGGAGAGTTGTAGAATGAATAAACGAGAATTAGTAAAACGATTTATCAAGGAAAATGGATTCGTTAGAAGCAATATCGATTCATACAATTCATTCATTGATTGGAGAATGCAAAAAATTATTGATGCTGAAAAGGAATTAATGCCGGCGGTTATTCCAGTTGATGCTGAAGAAGTAAAGTTCGTTTTTGGAAATGTTTCAGTTAAACGACCAATTATTCTGGAAGCAGATGGCTCAGAAAGAGCATTATACCCTAATGAGGCAAGAATGAGAAATCTTACTTATTCTGCGCCAATTTTTTTAGAAACTTCATTAATTGTTGATGGTAAAGAACGAGATCGTGCAGAAGTCCAAATTGCGGAAATCCCAGTTATGATTGGTTCAAAATTATGCTACCTTAATTCACTTTCCAAAAAAGAAATGATCGAACATGGTGAAGACCCTTTGGACCCAGGTGGTTATTTTATTGTTAATGGAACTGAGAGAGCACTAGTCCTGTTGGAGGATCTAGCACCAAATCGGATTTTAATTGAAGAAGGTAAAAGTCCAATAACGCATACTGCAAAAGTTTTTTCTGCAATTGAAACTTATAAAATTTCACATCTAGTTAATCGAACAAAAGAAGGATTATTCTTAGTTAATTTTAGTAATATTCAAAAGATTCCTTTCGTTGTTTTAATGAAAGCATTAGGGGTGATAAAAGATCAAGATATTGCGGAACAAGTTGGATTTAAAGAATTACCTGAAGAATTATATATTAATTTAATTGAACATATGGAATTGAAGGATGAAGCTGAAGCAAAAGAAGCAGTTGCTAAATCAATGTTACTTGCACTTCCTAAAGAAAGAAAGTTACAAAAAATTGAATCAATATTGGATACAGTACTATTGCCTCACATCGGAACATCTAAGAAATATCGACCTGCAAAGGCAAGATTCCTTGCAAGAATGGTTAAAAAGATTCTACTTTTAAAAAATGATGAAATTCCTTTGGATGATAAAGATCATTATATGAATAAACGAATTAGGATGTCTGGAGATCTTTTGGAAGATTTATTCAGAACTAATTTTAAGGGATTGAAAAATGATATAATTTATATCTTTACTCGAGGAGTGAGACGAGGAAAGGTTATTCCAATTGCATCACTAGTTAGAGCTAAATTTATGACTGATAAAATTAAGTCTGCAATGGCAACAGGAAATTGGACAGGTAATCGACAAGGAGTATCTCAAAGACTTGAACGAGATAATCCGATTGCAACAATTTCTCAATTAAGAAGAGTAACTTCATTATTGGATTCAAATAGGGAAAGTTTCAAAGCAAGAGAATTACATCCAACACACTGGGGTAGACTTGGAGCAATTGAATCTCCGGAAGGTAAAAATATCGGATTAAGAAAAGCTTTAGCATTAATGGCAACGATAACTACTGAATTAGAAATTAAAGATTATGATAAAAATTTAAAATTACTCGAAAATATAGGAGTGGAAAAATTCAAATGAGCGATGTTTTTGTAGATGGAACATTATATGGTAACATTAAAGACGGAAATAAATTTATCAAAAAATTGATTGAAAGTCGAAGAAATGGAAAATTAACAAAGAATGCAAATTTTCATTATTCTGAAAAAGAAGATATTGTTTTTATTCAATTCGACAAAAATAGATTAAGACGACCATTAATCGTAATAAAGGACGGAAAATCTTTGTTAACTCAAAAACATATTGATGATATTATATCTGAAAAAAGTTCTTGGTTAAAATTAATTGAAGATGGAATTATTGAAGAAATAGATGCGTTAGAAGAAGAAGCTTTGTTAATCGCAATGGATGAAGAAAAATTGACAAAAAAACACACTCACATGGAGATTGATCCGATTATTATTTTTGGAATGAATACGACGATGATTCCATTTGCAAATCATGACCCCTCAACTAGACTTTTGAGAGGTCAAAAAAATCAAATGCAAGGAACATCTTTGTACACAACAAATTATCTGAATAGATTAGATACGAATGTAAATGTTCTTCATTATACTCAAAAACCAATAGTTAAGAGTTATACTCAGGATTTATTTGGTGATCACATTACTGGTGGACAAAATGTCGTAATTGCAATTTTAAATTATGACGGATATAATATGTCTGACGGTATTGTATTTAATCGAGCATCTGTTGATAGAGGACTTTGCCGAGTTTCCCATTTTAGACCATATTCAACTGAACGGCTGAGATATTCAGCGGGTCAAGTTGATCGAATTATGATTCCCGATAAAGAAGTTCAAGGTTACACTTTGGAAGAAGATTACAGATATCTTGATAGCGACGGTTTAGTTAATCCTGAAACAGAAGTTTCCGGAGGAGATGTATTAGTTGGTAAAACTTCACCTCCAAGATTTTTATCAAAATTAGAATCATTCAGCACTGCTGCAAACATTCGAAAAGATACTTCTTCAAGAGTTAAATTTGGAGAAAATGGAGTTGTATCAAAAGTTATTTTGACTGAATCTCAAAATGGAAATCCGTTGATAAATGTTGAAGTGAGAGATACAAGACCAATAAGTATTGGAGATAAAGTATCCTCTAGACACGGACAAAAAGGAGTTGTTGGTTATCTTGCAAATCCGGAAGATATGCCATTCAGTTCTTCAGGAACAGTTCCCGATGTAATTTTCAATCCTTTCGGTATGAGACGTATGACTGTATCTCATTTAATGGAATCGTTAGGTGCAAAGACCGGAGCATTGAATGGAAGATATATTGACGGGACTCCATTTTCTGGTGAAAAAACAGAAGATATTAGAAAAGAATTAGAAGAAGCAGGATTTAGAGAAAATGGTACGGAGACTCTATATGATGGACGTACTGGAAAAGAATATGAAGCAAAAATTTTTGTAGGAAATATTTATTATCTAAGATTAAAACACCAAGTTGCAGATAAGATTCAATCTCGTGCAAGAGGAAGAGTTGCATTATTAACTCGACAACCTACTGCAGGTAAAGCAATGGAAGGTGGTCTTCGTTTTGGAGATATGGAAAAAGATACATTAATTGCACATGGAGCATCGTTATTATTGAAAGAAAGATTTGATTCAGATATAGATACAGTTTATGTTGGAGATAGGACTGGAGACCTAGCAGAATATAATCCCGTAAGCGATAAATTTGAGAGCGTATTGGAACCACAAGAAAATGTATCAAAGATTAGGATTGCATATGGATTTAAATTACTTTTAGAACAACTAAAGTCTATGGGAATTCGACCATATGTAAAATTAAAGAGTAAATTTAAGGAGGTCAAATAATGTCCAATTTTGTAACAAAGGAAGTAGGAAGTATTAAATTTGGAATAATGAATCCTTCTGAAATAAAAAAATTGAGCAAAGTACTTGTTAAGACTCCAGAAATTTATGATTCTGACGGTTATCCAGTTAGAAATGGTCTAATGGACCCAGAAATGGGAGTTCTTGATCCAGGTATGGGAATTAAGAGATTTAAACTCGGAGCTGGAGGATTTGGATGTATTAAATTATCAAGACCAGTAGTTCATATATTATATCGGACTCACGTATACAGTTTCTTAAGAGGAACTTGTAGCGAGTGCGGTAGAATTACTCTGGATGAAAAGAAACGTGCTAAGTTTAAAGCTAAATTGAAATCAGCAAAACAAGAAAAGAATCCAAATGCTTTCAAAAAAGTAACAAGAGATATTGTAAAAGCTGCATCTACGCCAAAAGTATGCCCCCATTGCTCACATAAACGAGTTAAATTGAATTTTGTAAAACCTCAAACATATACTGAAGGTGAAAAGAAAAGCGAAAGTCGAAGACTTTGGCCAACTGAAATAAGAGAAAGATTAGAAAAAATTTCTGATGAAGATGTAAGAATTTTTGGAGTGGATCCCGAACATGCACGTCCAGAATGGATGATTTTAACTGATTTATTAGTACCGCCTATAAGAGTAAGACCGTCAATTACTTTACAAACTGGTGAAAGATCTGAAGACGATCTAACTCATAAATTATCTGATGTAGTTAGAGTAAATCAAAGATTATTGGAGAATATTAATGCTGGAGCTCCAGAAATTATTATCGAAGATCTTTGGGATTTATTACAGTATCATGTAACTACTTATTTCAATAATAATATTGCAGGAATTCCGCCTGCAAGACATAGAACTAGGAGACAATTAAAAACTTTAGCTCAACGTCTTAAAGGAAAACAAGGTATTTTCCGTCAAAATTTGGCAGGTAAAAGAGTTAATTTCTGTGCCAGATCAGTTATATCTCCAGATTCACATATAGATATTAATGAAGTTGGAGTTCCTGAAAGAATTGCAAGTGAAATCACTGTTCCGGAAAGAGTAACTGAATGGAATATAAAGTGGATTAAAGAACTAATTAATAATTCTTCAGGATACCCCTCAGTTAAGTATATCATTACAAATGAAGGTGGGCGAAAGAAAGTAACTTCTGAATCAAAGGAAGCAATTTTAGAAGAATTAGAACCAGGATACGTTGCAGATAGAACTTTGATTGATGGAGATATTGTATTATTTAATCGACAACCTTCCTTACACCGAATGTCTATGATGGGTCACAGAGTTAGAGTAGTTCCAGGTAAAACGCTTAGAATAAATCCTGCAGTTACAATCCCATATAATGCAGACTTTGATGGTGACGAAATGAATTTACATGTTCCACAAACTGAAGAAGCCAGAGCAGAAGCAGAATCAATCTTATTACTTCAAAATCAAATTGTTACTCCTAGATACGGATTAAGTATAATTGGGGCTCATGAAGATAGTGTATTGGGTTGTTATTATCTAACCAAAAATAAGTATTTTAATCGTGCAGAAGCATCTGAATTGATAACAAGTATCGGATTAGATGATGCGGAATTGCCTAAACCTGAAAAGAAAGTTGGAACAACTGAATTATGGCATGGCAGACAAATATTTTCATTATTATTACCTAAAGATTTGAATTTTGAAACAAAAGGTAAGGAAGTAAAGGGAGGAAAAACTATCAAAGGTAAGTTTATAATCAAAAATGGTCAAGTAACTCAAGGATTAATTGATAACTCATTAATTGGTTCAGAGGGCGGACTTTTAATTCATAAATTATATCTAGATTATGGTTCGGATATTTCAGCACAATTTGTTAATCATGTAATCCATTTAGGACTTGCCGTCGCAAAGAAAGTAGGATTTACTATGAGTTTCAATGACTTTGATATATCTGATTCATTAAAGAAAACAATTGATGACTTATTAGTTGAAACTAATTCAAAGGCTCAAAAATTAATTAAAAATTATAAATCTGGAAAGATTAAACCATATCCTGGTAAGACTGTTGAAGAAACTTTTGAAACAAAAATGCAAGGTCTATTATCAAATCCTAGATCCATTCTCGGTGAATTAATTGATGAATCAGTTGATGAAAATACTCATTTAGTAAATTCTGCAAAGGCTGGATCAGGAGATAAGACAAGGAATATTGTCCTTATGAGTGGGTTTAAGGGACAAACAGACCTTAGAGGAGATAGAATTAACTTTGGTTATGAGGATCGAACAATCGCGCATTATGAAAAGGGTGATTTAGGACCTGAAGCACACGGATTTATTTCCAGTAATTATTCAGACGGATTAAGTGCTCAAGAATTATTTTTTGAAGCAATCACTGGTAGAGACAATTTTATGGATACTGCTATGCGTACTCCTAAATCTGGTTATTTACAAAGAAGATTGACAAATGCTTTACAAGATTTGAGAGTTACATATGATGGAACAGTAAGAGATGGAAGTCAAAGAATTATCCAATTTGCATTCGGTGGTGACGGAATTGATGTTGCCAAATCTGATGGAGGACAGATCATAAACAAATAATGGCTATTGAACGTAAATGGATCAAAAAAGAATTACCTAAAGGCATGGAATTCAAAGATAATAAACTGGCTAGGACTAGATATCCTGAAATGCAAGTAGATCCTGGTGAAGCAATTGGAGTTATTTCTGCACAATCTTTAGGAGAACCTGGTACTCAACTTACTATGAGATCTTTCCACTTCGTGGGAGCAGAATTATCTGTTACATTAGGTCTTCCTAGAATTATTGAAATTTTAGATGCCAGGAAAATACCTTCAACTCCGACAATGCACATTTATTTGAAATCTCCGAATAATAAGAATAAAATTAAATCTGACCAAATTGCTCAAAAATTAAAACAAACGGTATTGAAAGATATTGCAAAAGAATTTGTAATGGATTTGGCAAAGGGAGAAGTTAATGTTCTACTAGATAAAGATGAAATGGATCGAAGATCGATAGATATTGAAGCAGTATATTCTCAACTAAAGAAGACTTTGAAGACTTTTGAAGTAATTAAAAAAACAGTAAGTATTTCCATACTTGAAAAGGAAAAAGATATTAAGAAACTTTACAAATTAAAAGAAAAACTAAAAGATACTTTTGTTTCAGGAATCAATGGAATCGATGACGTAATGGCATATAAAGACGGAGATGAGTTCATTATTCAAACATTTGGATCAAATTTAAGAGAAATATTAAATGTTCCTGAAGTAGATTTTACTAGAACTAGAACAAACAATTTTTACGAAATAGCAGATGCATTGGGAATTGAGGCCGCAAGACATGCAATCGTTAATGAAACGATGGGAATTTTGGATAATGAAGGAATGTTGGTGGATCGAAGACATATTGCACTAATGGCAGATATTATGACTCGAGACGGATTAGTTAAAGGAGTAACTCGACACGGCATTACTAAAGAGAAGGAATCTGTTCTTGCGAGAGCTGCATTTGAAGTCCCAATAACTCATCTTGTTGAAGCCAGTGTCAAAGGTGAAGTTGATAACTTAACATCTGTTGTTGAAAATGTAATGATTAATCAACCGGTTCCAATCGGTACTGGTTTGCCAGAATTATTTATAAAGATGGGCAAGGAGCTTAAGAAAAAATGAAACTTCGAGACGCAATAAAAAATAAGAATAAAATTATTTATGGAACTGAAAATATTTTAAAAAATTCAAAATCTTTAACTCAAGTTTTTGTCTCTAAAAATTATCCTTCAGACATGATGGAAAATCTAACTAAAGTCTTAGGTAAAATAGAAATAACACAAGTTAAAGAGAATAGTGAAGAAATGGGAACTCTTCTCAGAAAACCATTTTTAATTTCAGTTATCGGTATTAAAAAATAATGGCAATAAAGATTGATGATTATGCCCTTCGAACAATGGCATTCTTTAAAGAGAAGACTAATGTTTCTCCGCTGAACTGTATAGTTTCTAAAAATTCGATTATTTTTTTGGTAGATAAGGGATTGGTTAGAAAGGCGATAGGTCACTCTGCATCAAATGTGAAATATTTAAGAAGCCAATTTAAAAAAGATATTAAAATATTTGAAAAGGGTGAAGATATTGATGAAACAATTTCTAATTTTATCTATCCAATAAAATTAAATTCTTCGAAGATTCATCGCAGAGTCTTAGCTTTATTATTGGTAAATCCAATTGATAGAAGAAGATTATTAACTAATGGACAATCAACTCTAAAACAGTTAAAGGAAGTGATTAAAATCTATCATCGTAATATTAGAGATATTAAATTACTCTAACCAATTAATAATTGCAAGTTTTTATCAAGCATTTCCTTCAATTGATTGATTGTTTTAGCAGTAATCCTAACTTTTTCACCAGAATAAGTTGATAATTTGTTTTCAAGAACTTTTAATGAAGATTTTTGTTCATCACTCAATTTTCCTATTCCGTCAAAAGAGTATTTGTAAACAGGAGATTGTTTATTAGATAGATCTTTAATCATAAATGCCATACCTTTAAGTAACCAAATTGATGCAACTTTTTGTTTAGCTCCTGCACCATATTTTAATGTTAGTCGATGTTTATCTTTATTCATTCCTTTTTCAGAATTAATTATATTAATAGTTTCATCACGAATATTATCTAGATTATATTCTAGACTATCCATCATTGAAAGAGACGTTAAATCTTTATCCATTATTTCTAATTGTTCAATTAATTCTTTATATTTTGGACGGGCAAGACCCTTTCCGATTAACTCACTTTGGAGTGCAGAGGAAGTATTTTTTTTATTTGATTTTATACCTGCAACTTTCAAAACAAGTTTAACATCTTCTTTAGTTCTATTCTTTAATTCATCAATTTTTGATTTTATCTTTCGTTTTTCCAGAGAATTATACGACTTTTCTACTGCTTCAACAAAATCTTTAGCAGATTTTGCCATACTTACAATTTCTTCTGGAGAAACTGATTTTATTTTTCCATACTCTAAATCTTTTCGAACTTTATGTATTTTTTCAAATATTTTAACATATTTAATATCCAAAATGCCTTTTTTAACTAGATTTTCCTTCATCTGAGGTACTACTTGACTCGGTGCTCCGGGTGAAATTCCTTGCAACATCAGTAAACCTTGTGCAGGATAAATACATGCCCAAAAAAAATCCTCCATCGCCATAGATTTAAATTTATAATTAAAACGTTCAACATGTTTTTTACCATCGTCAATATATCTTCTGATTGATTCAGGACTTGGAATTAACATTCCTTTTTTTAGCATTAATTTCCATGGTGCAAACATTCCTCGATCATAGAGTGAAATTCCGTCTCGAAGAGTGGTGTAAAATATTGGTTCTGCTCGTCTTAAACCCATCCAATAATCGGTCAAAATCCATACTTGAACATTTAGTTTTCCCTGAATACCTGCATCTCTTTCCGCATCTCTGGCTTCTTTCAATGCCATATCTCTCAATCTTGCTTTCAATACAGACGAAGTTGTTTGAGTTACATCAGTATCATCGATAATTAAAGATACATCTACGTCCGAATTTGGATTTGCTTCACCTCTAATCAATGATCCTGCAATGACATACGAAACAACATATTTTTCAAATTTTCTAAGCATTCTGAGTTTATGCAACTCAACTGCTTTCAACGATTTAACCCAATCTCCTTTATCGTACAATATTCTTCCTGAAACAATACTCTGAAGAAGTCCATATTGACCTCTTGTTGCAGAATCCCAAATTTCATCCAAAAGATAAGATGAAACTTTGAAATCTTTCTTAGATAAATTATTTCCTTCTTTATCAATTTTTAATAGATGCTCTATCTTCTTCTTATTATTGTTATTCTTGATGTCGGATATTATTATAAGTCTAGGAACATCTTCCTTTTGAGTTTTTTTATAAAATAAGATTACTCCTAAAATCTCTTTTTTATGACGCTTAATCAAGGAATCTCTGACTTTTTCAGCCTTTTTATGAATAGAATCTAACTTTTTATTCATTGACTCAAGAGCCTTCTTAGGGTCTTCATTTTTGAATTTACTGAACATTTGTTTCAATTTTTCATTGTCAGAAGTTAATTTTTCTTCATTCATATTGTATGTCGTTTTTCTATTAATTTAAAGCTTTCTTAGGCATACTTAAAAAAACGATACTTTTATAAAGAAAATATTTACAATTCTATTATGGTATTACCTGATATACTTAATAGAGTTGATGCAAATAGGGCTGGTCGAGAGACTAGAGTAAATAGCGGTATCGGTGGTGGATTAATTAGATTCTTATCAAATAATCAGAGTTATGATCCTGCAAACGGATTATGGACACAAAATTCAACTGAAGCTGAAGCACAACTAAGAATCGAAACTGAACGAGATAGATTACTTCAACATGAATATCAAGTAAATTTGGGTGCACTCGGACAAGCAGCACTTGATGATCTAACTAATCTAACTAATGAACTTTATCTTTCTGAAAGGAATATATTTATAACAAATCGAGATATATCTTCATTAAATCATTTATTAGATAGCGCTATAGAAACTTCAACTCAATTAATACAGCCTAGAGCATATGAGCAAGTTATAGAGACTGATAGTTATCATTTAGAAATTGAAGATCACATTAATTCTTATATTGATCCAACAACTACTGGTGCAGAGAGAGAATTGACTTCAATAAGTATGCAAACTTTATTGAATATATGTGCAGCGAATGGAATAGATCCAAGTGATGGCGGAAGATTAAATTACGCATTAGTAATTTAAGCTTTGACTATCTTGGACATCCGTTTGACAAAATCTTCAGTATATTTTAGATATTTATCATAATCTTTTCCTGAAAGATTTGAAATATCTCGTTTTAATATTTTTTTAGATAATTCATACATATGGCTCATAATATCAACATATCTTTTTTCTAGAATTTTGTTTTTTACAAGTTTAAGGTTTAATTCTTCTGCAACCTTTGACGGTGAAACTGGAACTTCTCCGCGACTCATTAAAGCAGCATGAGCAGAATCAATGCATGCCCAATATAAATCTACAATTGCTGTATCTACATTTGATTTACTTCTATTTAAACTAGAAAAGGCCATATTAACATAAGTTTGAACTGCTTCACGAGAAGGTCTTATTCTACCGTTCAAAAGTAGAAGTTGAAGAGGTTCAAAAAAACCTCGATCAATAAATGCAATTCCGTCTCTAAGTATATTTATTGCCACTGGATCGCCAGCACGAGTATATTCCCAAAATGCAGATAGTTTTAAGGATTGAACATGCAATCTTTTAGCACTGATTTTTGATACTGCTTTCTGAATTAAAATTCTGTATGTTTCAACAACTTCTTTTGACAAATCGATATGGACATCATCGATTATTATCAATATATCTACGTCGCTATCTTTTTTTGAAGTGCCTTTTGCAGCAGAACCAAAAAGTACAACTGCGCTAATAAAATCTCCTAACTCATTATATATTAATTTGCTAAATTTTTTTGCTAAATCTCGATCTTGTTTAGGATATTTTGATTCAAAATTTGTCCTACGTTTATTTACTCTGAATCGCATAAACAATTATTCACTTCAGAATATAAATAGTTTTGGCTCACTCTAATGGAAGCTCCGACCACGTAAATGATTGTTTATTATCTACATTCGGAAGATATGTTGGGGTTACAAAACTCGGAATATAGGTTTGTCCAAAATAGGATCCTTGAACATCTGCCCAAGTTGTTGTTCGATTATGTAATCTATAAATTGGTGTTTCTAAATGTTGCATACCTGCAGTATAAGCTTGAATATCATGATGTCCTGGCTCAATAATTACTTCACCTTTATATTTGCCTTTTTCCAAATGTGTCATAAATTCTTTAATTGGAGCATTACCGTAACCGGGAGGTAGGTGTTCGTCGTTATATCCAAAATTATCTGACACATGGACGTGTCCAATTATTCCTTCTTTAGTTAATTTATTAACTTCACTTCCAAGCCATTGTTTAAACTCATTTTCATCTCCGCCGAAATATTTTCTCCAAATATTAGCGTGACCGATATCGAATGTAGCCTTAATATGATCCTTTGCTGCTCTTTTAGCTTCATTCTCAGATATTCGTTTTTTATTATCTTTATCTGTAGCTTGCTTTACAAATTCGGAACGTGCATCTTTGATAATTTTCCTCAAATCTTCAGGATGTGCACCATAATTTCCGTCCCATAAGTTTTCTGGTGCAACAAATAAAGGATTCTTTAATTTTTTATCTTTTGTCATTTTTTTTGCATGCATTGCTAATTCTGCAATTGATTGTGATGTCTTTTTTTTACCGTATTCTTCAATCGGAATTGAATCAAAAGCTTGCTTCATTTGGTTTTGAATTCGTAAATCATAAGCATTTGAATGCTTATTTTTTATTTCCAAATCTTTTCTGTAGTCAGCTAATTTTTCTTTTCGTTTAGTTAGATCATGTTTAGAAAAACTTTCGATTGATTTAGCTCCAGGCGCCTGTGCGCTCAATATCTCTTCTGTGATTTTTATGTGATTTTCAATTCTGGCTACATCTTTATTTAACTCAGCTATTGACCTATCATATTCCTCCTTTCTTGCTCTTTCCTCAATAATCTTAAGCTCAGTTTGATGATAATTCGCTAACCAGGCTTTATTTCCAAAAGTTTGATTATACTCTTCATCAGTTGGATCTTCTCCCTTATACCGTCTATATCTATTAATATCCTCTGTTTTTCTAGTTTTTAAGTTTTCTTCTGCTTGTTTTTCAAAATAAGAGATATCAACTTGTTTTATTTTATTATCATCAGTAATTATTGGTGTCCTGAAATCCGGTCTAATTGCACTTGAGATGCTTCCGTCATATTTATCTACAAATAGAATCGGGAATGTTCCAGATCTACCTGGATGTTCTTTCAATTCAATTTTTTTGCCTTTTTTTGTTATGAATGGTTTTTCACCATATTCTTTTTCAACACTATATGGAAATTCTCCAGTATGAACTACAATTGCGCCTCCGTCAGTAACATCTGATGCAAAATCAATGGTTCGTTTGACTTCTTCAATATCTTGTGAACGTTTTTGTTCATTGAATCTATTTTCGGAAAAACCTGCCAAACCTTGAACACTCATTGCAGTATGGACTGAATTAATTCCGACATCATTAATTTTCGCAATTTCTTTAATTGCAGTCCTTTCGGGAATACCTAGTGTTCCGGGGGTTAAATTCTGTGCACCACCTTTTCCTGTTCCAGTAAATCCTAATTCAACATTTGTTGCACCCTGCATAATTCTTGCACGAATACTATCTAATTGATTCTTCATAGGTGGTGTAGAAATAGATAATTTTCCTGCAGTAAATTTACCTGCAGTGTAATGGTTTCCCGTGCCTTTATCTAACGAATGCCAATAGCCTGGAATTTCTGCCTGATCATGATCGTGACAATTTGATCCCATTTAGAAATAAAAACGTTTCTCCTTTTTATCCTCTTCGGGAGAATTATAAAATGGTTCAGATTCATTTGAATTATAAAAGTCACCGGAATCATCTTTATTTCCAATTATGCCATAAACCTCTTTTTTAGATTCTTCCGGAGAAACATAAATTGGATCTGTTAATATCTCCTCTTCCTTTTTACTCAAATTACTCTCTTCTTCGGCAATCTCTTCCATTGTTCTTTCAATTCTATCTTCAGATGATTCTTCAAAATTTTGAGATAATTTCGAATCTAAACTAAAACGTTCTTCTCCCTCTCTGACTTGATTCAATTGATTAATTGTAATTTTTGCCAACTCAATAAGCTCTTGACGATAACGTTTAACAGTTATATGTACTAGAATTTCCTTAATACGTTTAAGACGAATAAATGGATCAATTAACATTAACTGTTTTTTTAATTCAATAAATTTATTCATTTCTTATCATTCCGTAGTTAATTTTTATAATATCATATAACGTATCCACATCCTTTTCAACAGCAGCTTTAGATTTAATCTTATCTTGCTCATATTTTTTTGATATCCTTTCTGCATTTTTAATTGAAAGTTTGTGTTTTTTACGAACTTTGGAAAAATTTGATTTAGATATACCGTTTTTATTATTTTTTGAATCTTCTTCTCGATAATCGTTGACGAATGAAGAAAAATCTTCCTTTTTATCAGATTTTAATTTTTTATTTTTTCTTCCACTAAATGGATTAAATATGTCCAATAATGAAGATTTACTTTTGGGATTCTTTTCCTTTATTTCTTCATTTCTTGCTTCAGCCAAATATGCTTCAAAATCTTTTTTAGAATTATCATCGTTCAAAAATGCAGCCATAGATTCATCTACTGCTTGCAATAATTTCATTGTACTCAAATCCTTATTTTCCAGATAATTATCATATTCCTTCTTAGTTACGTTATAACCTTCAATTTTGCATTCAATCTTTCCTAATTGAATTGCACCTTTGCTATAATCTTGACCTTGATATGCCATCACAGGTCTAGTACGATAATGAAATTTTACTATAATTACTGGAAAGATATGCTCATAATCTGTCGCTGCATCAATCTTTTCTCCTTTACAGATAATCTCTGTATCTGAGATTAAACTTTCGGAGGTCTGCAATAGTTGATACGATTTGTCACTTTTTCCATCCTGAGTTAGATTCTTTATATTTTTTAAATAGGGTTTAACCCATTCTAAATACATTTTAATTACATTGAAATGTTGAGATAAATATTTTATATTGAAATAACGTCTAGTAGTTAATTCTTTTAACGTTCTTTCTCGCCATTGCACATATTGATGTAATTTCCTCTTCAAAACTTTTTTTACTTGTGTGTTTGTTTCAATCTTATCTACTTGTTTATCCACTTCAGCTATATTTTTTGGATCGATTCTAAAAAATAGATCAGGTAATGTTACGAAACCAACTTGATTTGCTAATCCTAATACGGATGTGGGATTTTTTCCGCCTCCCTCCACTAGATCAATCCATAGCGATTTTAAAGATAATTCTGCAGATTCACTCCCTTTATCTGCTTCTTTATAAAATCCCAGTCTCTCATCTAAAATTTTTAATTCTCTATATAGCGTCATCATCGACTTAATCATCCCGCCAATACTGCCTAAGTATTGTGCAGCCTTTTCTTGCTGTGCCGCTTTTCTCTGTTCAAAAACTTGCCATTGTGCAGATCCCGGAGATGTTAAAAATGAATCCTCAGTTTTATTTATTTTATAGCCTAGACTATTTTCAATAATCTCAACAATTGTGAAATAAAACTTTTCTATACCTTCTTGGAAGTTTTCGTAGTGTATCTCGCGAGGATTAATAGCTTTACCAAATGGCCCTTTACTCATATTCATAATTTCATTCAATATTATTAATATCTTTCTTCTTACAAAAAATATATAAGTTCGGGAGGGTCAATTATATAATGGCAATTTTTGATAAATTAAACCCATTAAAAAAGAAAGATGATTTTCCGGAATTTGGAGCCTCATTAGGTTCTAAAACTTCTTCTGTCCCGGGACCCTCTTTTGATGCTGAACCTATCTCTGGAATCGATAATACAAATTCAGGAATACCAAATATAACTCCTGAACCTGCAAATAATTCACAATTAAGTTCGATTCAATCTACCCTTAATTTATTGGTTTCAAAAATTGAATCTATGAAATCTAGTCTGGATGGTCTATCCCAAAGAGTAAATTCATTAGAACAAAAACATTCTTCTAATCGACCTCAGACGCAAACTCCTCAGCCTCAATTTAATCCGTACCAACAGCAAGCTCAACAACAATCTGAATCTCAACAGCAAACAAATCAGCAACCAACACAACAAACGAATGAGGATGAAGGATGGCATTTCTAAATTTTTTGAATGAATATTTCATTTCACCCTTCAATGCAATTTATGAATATAATCTGATTAATACTACTACTTACGCATTATTTGCATTTCTGGGGATATATTTAATTTATTATTTTTTGGAACATAAAAAAATAAAAATAGATATTGAATTTATAAAAAATCTTGTCCCATATATTATATTTGGTGCACTATTAAGATCTTATGTTGATAAGAATTTAATCGCAAAAACATTCTTTACAGTTAGTCCCGGATTGTATTTAACACTTACATCATTATTTTTAATTGGGCTTCTCTTCGGTAAAATTAGAGAATTGGGTATAATCTCATTAATTTCTTTTATCGTGATTTATGGAATCAATTTTTCAATAAACTCCTACTTAATTTTTATATTAATCATATCTATTTTATTACTTAAATTAATATTATATTTAATTAAAGATTTAAAATTTGATAAACTGTCCAAGTATGCGCTAGCTGCTCAACTTTTTGATGCAACGAATACGGGATTCATTCTTTTATTTTTTGGCGGGTTTGAAAAACATGTTATTCCTCGATCAATTATTGAATATTTTGGTAATCCGTTGGCATTTATTCCTGCTAAATTGGCGATAGTAATCCCTATAATCTATTACTTAAACAAAGATAAAACTAATTTATCTAAATTAATCTTGGTATCGGTATTTGTTTTAGGTATGGCTCAAGGACTAAGAAATTTGATAAATGTATTATAAACATTCGTCGCAAATAAATCCATTTATAGTATAATGTAAATGTCCTGATAAATTGCATCTTTCACAAATTCCGAATGCTTCCGGATGTTCTGGTTTACCTTTAACAGAAATTCGAATTCTTTCTAAAAATGTTTCTAATAAATGCGGAGCATGTTCAAGTATATCTTTATTTGTGACAATCCCAACTAATTTACTTTCGTGAATTATTGGAACTCTCGAAATATCATGTTCATTCATCTTTCTAGCGAGAGATGATATATCTTCAAATTTTTGACCGTGTGCCTTTAGCGGAGAATTCATAACTTGTCTAACTGTTGTTTTTGATGGGTGTTTGTCGGCTGCAATAACTTTCATCATAATATCTCGTTCAGTCAATAAACCAATCAATTTGTCTCCTTCGCAAACAGGTAGGCCTCCAACTCGATGTTTATTCATTAATTTAGCGGCTTCAAAAATAGTCATATTTTGATTTGCAGTAACAACCTTATGGCTCATGATGTCAATTGCGCGTATACCTGATGTCATACAAAACAGATTAGTCTAATTAATTTAAATCTATTTATTCTGTACGAAACAATAGTACTATTAACTGCAGCTATTACATGTTCCGAACATATCTAATTGGAAATGACATACTTTGTTTTTAAAATTTGAAACAAAATCAATTTTATCCAATTTAACATGTTCTCGAGCATTACATTTTTCACAAATAAAATGAATATGA
>Ga0066850_10000349_pt1 | contig 25641 bp, 24 predicted proteins | sample ETNtaG_4_FD_67282 | JGI IMG/M metagenome (GOLD analysis project Ga0066850, IMG submission 67282) | Marine microbial and viral communities from oxygen minimum zone, Eastern Pacific Ocean - ETNP201406SV67 | ecosystem: Environmental > Aquatic > Marine > Oceanic | place: Pacific Ocean: Eastern... | reverse complement strand
ATCTGAAACATTTGGTTTAATAATTTTAGGATTAAGAGAAATATTTTTAACTAATTCTTCAGAAACTTTATTTTTAAATACAATCGTAAATCTTGCTAGTCCATGTGTATTTTCAACTAAATACTCAAATGTTCCATTATACTTTATGTTTCCATCGTATAAAATTGCAATTCTCTGTGAATACTCTTGAGCATCATTAAAGTTATTAGTAGTAAATAGTATAGTTTTTTCTTGTAAATTATTTAGTATGTAATCCCAAATTAGCTCTCTGTTTACAGGATCAAGATTAGATGTAGGTTCATCCAAAAGTATAATATCTGGATTATGAATAATAGATCTTGCAAACATTATAATTCGCTTCATTCCATATGATAAATCAAAAGGGAAACTAAATAAACAATGAGAGAAATCTAAATTCTTAGCAAGTTTTTCTATTTTATTTAAAACAACATCCTTCGGGAGACCAAATAATTGACCATAAATCAATAAATTATCAACAATATTTAAATCGTTATCAAACTCTGAAGTTTGTGCCATATATCCTACTTCATTCTTAATTTCATCTGATTTAATATTTATATCATGTCCTTTAACATATATAGATCCTTTGTCTTTTTGCAAAATACCTGAAATAAGTTTAATGATAGTAGATTTTCCCGAAGAATTTGGGCCAACTATACCAAATCTAGTACCTTTTTCAACACCAAATGACAAATCTGCTAGTAAAGTATCTTCTTTAATTTTCTTTGCTACAGATTTAAATGTAATAGAGGCTTCCATGATTTCTCCTAATGTGCTTCATACCAACTATCTCCACAATTATAATCTACTGTTATTGGAACTTTAAATTGCATAGCATTTTCCATACAATTTTTAACTAATTTAATAATATCATTTTTTTCTTTTATAGGAACTTCAAATAACAATTCGTCATGAACTTGTAATATCATTTTAGTTTTCAATTTTTTTTCTCTAAGTTGATTATCAATATTAATCATTGCAATTTTTATTAATTCAGCAGCCGTCCCTTGAATTGGCATATTTATTGTTGCTCGTTTTTCTGCTTCTTGTATATTTCTATTTGTCGATCTAAGATTTAAAGTATTTCTTCTTCTTCCATGAATAGTTGCTACATAACCGTTTTTAGTTCCAAATGTAACTATATCTTCAATATATTGTTTTATACCTTGATATCTATCAAAATAATTATTTATTATCATAGACGCTTCTTTTATTGAGATCTTTAACTCTTGAGAAATTCGAAAAGGTCCCGCACCATATGCAATACTATAATTAATAATTTTCGCAACCCTACGATGGGAATAATCAACATCCTCATTACTAATTCCATATATAAGAGCCGCAGTTCTTGTATGTATATCTAAATTATTATTAAATGCATTTATTAATTTCTTTTCATCTGAATAATGTGCAAGAATTCTAAGCTCAATCTGTGAATAATCAAAAGAAATAATCAGATTATTATCTTTATAAGGTTTGAACGCTTTTCTTATACTTTTACCTACATCTGTTTTAATTGGGATATTTTGAAAGTTTGGCTTAGTGCTAGATAATCTTCCTGTCGATGCAATTGCTTGATTAAAAGAAGTATGAATACGATTAGTTGTACTATTAATGAAATTTGGCAATTTCTCCAAATAAGTATTAACTAATTTATTTAAATGTCTATACTCTAAGATTATATCAGCTATTGGATGATAATCAACAAGTTTTTTTAAAACTTCCACTGAAGTACTTCGTTTTTTAAACATTTTTAATTCTAAATGATCAAATAAAATTTCTGATAATTGTTTTGGTGAATTGATATTAAATTCTTTTCCTGATAATAAATAAATTTTATTAGATAATATCTTGAGCTGACCTTTAAGGTCTATACATAAATTCTCAATTACACCTTTATCAACATAAACACCATTATGCTCAACATTTATTAATACTTTCAAAAGTGGAATTTCAACTTCGTAAAACAATTTATCTAATTTTTTATCAATTAATATTTTTTTCTGAAATTGATAAATTTGAAAAACAATATCCGCATCTTCACATGCATAAAAAGATATATCTTTGAGTGGAACAGATTTCATAGATAATTGTTCTTTTTTATCACCAATTAAGTTTTCAATAGGTATCATTTTATAATTCAAATATTCTTCTGATAGATAATCAAGTTTATAGCTATTTTTTTCAGGCGCAATCAAACTTTCAGCTATCATTGTATCAAAGACAATATTATCCAATTCTATATCATGTCGTTTTAGTATTAAAGCATCATACTTTATGTTTTGTCCAATAAACTTTATTTTATCAGATTCAAAAATAGGTCTTAAAATATTAAGAGTTTTTTCTAAATCTAGAAGTATGGAATCATCAGGACATAAAATAGGGATATAGTATCCTGAATTCTTTTTATATGAAAATGAAAAACCAACAATTTGTGCTGAATTAGGGTCAAGGCCTGTTGTTTCTAGATCTATTGAAAGAATCTTCTTATTCTTTATATTACTAACAAATGAACTAACTTGAGAATGATCAATTAAAGTTTTATAATTTTTTTTTATATTCTTCTTTTGCTCTTCATTAGAAACATTATTATCTAATAGAGCTTTATCAAATGTATAAATATCAAGATTGTGAAGTTTTTCAATTATATTTTCAAAAATTAAATTTCCAGTTTTCATTTCATCAAAATCAAACTCAATATTCATATTCACATCAATAGTCACAAGTTCTCTTGATAAACAAGCACTTTTTTTATTTTCCATGAGTATATTTTTAATTCGCAAATTTTCAATTTTATTTATAGAAGAATAAATACCGTCAATAGATTTAAAATCATCTATTAATTTTGCAGCTGTCTTAGAGCCTACTCCTTTTACACCAGGAATATTATCGGAGGTATCACCTAATAATGCAAGATAATCAATAAACTGTTTTGGGTATACACCCCATTTCTCATGAACATCATCTTTTTCATATATTTTAGTTGGTTTAAAACTGTTACCTGGACTATATAAGAATGTATAATCATCTATAAGTTGCATTAAATCCTTATCAGAACTATACATAAATGTATTGATGTTTTTTTCTGATGATTCCTTTGTAATTGTTCCGATAATATCATCAGCTTCAAATCCATCCATTTTATAAACTTTTATATTCAAAGATTTTAGAATATCATATAAAACAGGTAGTTGTTCTGATAAATCATCAGGCATTGGTTTTCTATTTGCTTTATATAAATCATACTTAAGATGTCTAAAAGTTTTAGCTTTAGTATCTAAAACAACTGAAATGTAATCTGGATTTTGTTCTTTAAGAAGTTTAATTAATGAGTTAATAAAGCCATAAATGGCTGATGTGTTAAGTCCAGAGGAAGAAGTTAAAGGATTTTTAATCATAGCATAATACGATCTATAAATAAGTGCCATACCATCGATTAAAAACAACTTTTTATTATCTTTCATAAATAATCATATCATATATTATTTTTTAAAAACAGGAATTTTTATCATCTTATGCAAATTTTGTTTTCTATGTTTTTTATAAACTTGAATAACATGTGATAATTCCTCATCTAACTCTCCAGATTTATAATTCATAGCCCATTCTAAATCATCATATGTGACACCAAGTTGATCTTCATCTGACCTACCATCATCCCATAATCCATCGGTAGGTAATGCATCTATTATTTCTTGATTTATTTGTAATTTCTTTGCAAGCGTATATACTTCTGACTTCATTAAATTAGCAATAGGACTAATATCTACTCCACCATCACCATATTTAGTAAAAAAACCAACACCAAAATCTTCAACTTTATTCCCTGTTCCTACAACAATACCATTAGATCCTCCTGCTATCATATATAACATAGTCATTCTTATACGAGCTCTAGTATTAGCTAATGATAATTTATTTTTAAATTTTGTCAAAACTTTACTTGAGAAATTTTCATAAATATCAGTTAAATCTGATATAATAACTTCAACATTATCAAATTTATTTTTCAAAAATTCACAATGATTAAGTCCTCTATTTGTTTCATCTACATTCTGATGTATTGGCATCAAGACTAATTTAGTATCATACCCTGTCATTGCACACAATGTAGAGACTACAGCTGAATCAATACCACCTGAAACACCAATCACAAAGGTATTTAAATTGTTTTTTTTTAAATACTTTGAAAGCCAAATTGGAATTTGTTTTTCTAAAGACATACTAAGGATTAAGTCTACTCATAGTTCTTGCAAATGGTATAGTTTCTCTAATATGAGAAAGACCACAAATCCATGCTACAACACGTTCTAAGCCCATCCCAAAACCAGCATGAGGAACAGAACCATATTTTCTTAAATCGAGAAACCATTCATAGTCTTTTCTATTTAATTTCTCCTCATCAATTCTTGCAACTAGAATATCAATATCAACTTCTCTTTCAGAACCACCTACAATTTCTCCATAACCTTCAGGGGCTAGAATATCCATACCTAAAACAACTTTTTCATTTTCTGGATCTCTTTTCATATAAAATGCTTTAATTGATGATGGAAAGCCATATACAATTACTGGATTATTATATTTACTGGATATATATGTTTCCTCAGGTGAACCAAAATCATCACCCCAGCTAATTTCAAAATTTCCTTCTTTTAACAAATCAATACAATCTGTATAGCTAATTCTAGGGAATGGTCCTTTTATTTTATTTAAAACATCAACATCTCTATCTAAAATCAATAATTCATTAGATTTGTTTTTCAAAACTTGTTCAACAATATATACAAGCAACTTTTCTGCCCAAATCATATTTTCATCAATATTACAATATGCAATTTCTGGCTCTACCATCCAAAATTCTGTTAAATGACGCCTTGTTTTGCTTTTTTCAGCACGGAAACAAGGACCAAAATTATAATGTCTTCCAAATGCCATTGCACTTGCTTCCCCATATAATTGTCCAGTTTGACATAAATATGCTTTATTATCAAAATAATCTGTTTCAAACAATGTAGATGTTCCTTCAGCAGCATTCGGGGTAAATATTGGAGTATCAACAAGAGTAAAATCATTCATATCAAAAAAATCTCTTATGGATTTAATTATTTGATGTCGCACCTTCAATATAGCATGCTGTCTTTTTGATCTTAACCATAAATGTCTATGATTCATTAGAAAATCAGTTCCATGTTCTTTTGGAGTTATCGGATATTCTATACTAATCTGATGTACTTTAAATGAATCTACAAAAATTTCATATCCCCCCTCTGCCCTCTCGTTACTAACAACTTCACCTACAACAGATACAGATGATTCTTGAGTAAAAGATTTAAATTTTTCGAAACATTCTTCTCCGACATGACTTTTCTCAACAATACACTGAATGATGCCATATCCATCACGCAACATTAAAAAACCAATTTTACCACTTCTCCTACAGTTGTATACCCAACCATTAATTTCAATCTTTGATTTTTCATATTTCTTCACATCTTTAACTAATACTGTATCCATTTATTCTTCCTTTATTACCATGTTGAGGTTAATTCATTAATTATTCTCTTTGAAACTTTATCAATTGCAATTCTCATAGCACCTTGTTTAGGAGTACCATACTCATCGCTATCTTCTGAATCAATCAGCCCATCTAAATCATTATCAATTTTATCATCACCAATATTTATACCCAAGTTATACGTAGACCATTCCGTTATTGATTTATTAACAATATCAATATTTTTTATCAAATCAAACCATTTTATTTTAACCTGAATCATTATTTTCCATTCATTAACAATTTCATATCCACTATCATTGTCAATTGTAAAAATATTTGGTTTATCTGAAATAGATGTTATTGTTATATCTAGCTTACTGTCAGCATTTTCATATTTTACAATATCTAATATATTTTCAAGTAGCATCATAGATGTAAATTTTTCATCTAACAATGTTGCAACAGTGTACTCTGATGTATTATTAATAATAGGGGATATTACTATGCTTTTAATATGAGCAGGAATTGAACCCTTGAAAGAATAAAAATTACAATTTGAAATAAAAATAGTTGAAATTATTATTATAAAAGTTCTATACACTATATTCCTTTATTTTTCTATATAAGGTTCTTTCTGAAATATTAAGAGCCTTAGCTGTTTTTCTTCTATTATTTTTAAATTTTTCAAGATATTTGACAATCACTTCTTTCTCTAACTCATCCATAGTCATTTCACCAACTGCTTCAGCTTTTAAACCAGATAATGAAGCATCCTTGATATCTTTCAAATTATTATTTTGTTTTTTTTCTTGAATTCCAGATGGAGGAAGGAATAAAGCTGGATTAGAAGGATTGATATCAGATACATTTCCTTTATCTAAACTTAAAATTTGTTTTACTTCATTTACATCTTGTCTTAAATATAATAATTGTTTTAATATCAACTCTCTCTCAAGTTTATCTGTATCACCCTCTAAGGAAACTGGCAAATTATTATTTTGACTTGTCAACTCTAAATCAAGATGTTTGGTAATCATCTGAGCAGTAATTCTTTTTCCACTATTCATCACAATTAAACTTTCAACAACATTCTTTAATTCTCTAATATTGCCTGGCCAATTATATTTCTTCATTTCAGATATAGACTCAGATGAGAAACCTTTAAATGGAATATCATTTTTATTTGTGAATTCTAAACCAAATCTGTCAATATATAAATGAAGATCACCAAGGTGATCTACTAATGATGGAACATTTACATTAATAGTTTTTAATCTGAAATATAAATCTTGTCTAAAATTATTATTTTGGACTTCTTTGAATAAATTTCTGTTTGTAGCAGCAATCACCCTAACATCTACTTTTTGAGTTTTAGACTCACCTACTCTCATAAATTCACCGCTTTCAATGACTCTTAATAATTTTGATTGAGTTTCCTTTGGTAACTCTCCTATTTCATCTAAAAATATTGAGCCTTTATGAGCAGATTCAAAGTAACCGATTTTATTATCATTTGCTCCAGTAAATGATCCTTTCTTATGACCAAATAATTCACTCTCTAAAATACCTGAAGGAATTGCAGCACAATTTACTACAACTAATGATTCAAACTTTCTTTTACTGTTTTTATGAATAGCTTTAGCTACCATCTCTTTTCCCGAACCAGATTTCCCAGTAACTAAAACTGAAATATCTGTTTTTGAGATTTGACCAATTAGCGTAAGAACTTCTATTATTTGATTAGAATCACCAATCATACCTACTGATTGTCTAATTTTTTCTAAATCAATCATAATTATTCCTTTTCTAAATATTTAAAAGCTTTCATACCAATATCTGTTCTAAAATATTTACCTTTATAATCAATCTTATCTACCAATTTATATGCTTTTGATATTGATTTTTGCAAATCATTATCTATGCCAATCACATTAAGTATTCGTCCACCATTAGTTAAAAATTCATCGTTTTTGAATTTTGTACCAGCATGAAAAACAATTTCATCTTTAATGTCATCTAACCCCTTTATAATCATTCCTTTGTCATAAGCTTCTGGATAACCTTCAGCCGCAAGTACTACAGTTACAGCAAAATTTGAATCAAGTTCAATGCAACAATTCTCAATATTTCCTTCAATTGATGATATAATTATATCTAGAAAAGGACTCTTTATTAAAGGTATTAAAACTTGAGCTTCTGGATCACCTAACCTGACATTAAATTCAATAACATACGGATCATCGTTATTAATCATAAGACCAATATAAAGAAAACCTTTAAAAGGAGAACCTTCATTGTTCATAGCATCTAAAATAGGTTTTAAAATTTTATCCTCAACTTTTTTTCTAAGACTATCTGTGAATAATGGTGTTGGAGAATATGCGCCCATCCCTCCAGTATTTGGACCTTTATCATTATCGTATACTCTCTTATGATCTTGAGCAGAATTAATTATCTTATAATTTTCTCCATCACATATTGCAAAAACAGATAACTCTTCACCCTTCAAGCATTCTTCTACTGAAATTTTTAATGCTGCTAAACCAAATTTTTTATTACTTATCATATCATCAATGCCATCATATAACTCTTTGTTATTATTGCATATTATAACTCCTTTTCCTGCAGCAAGACCATCAGCTTTTAAAACTAAAGGCAAACCTAACTTACCCTCAATAGATAAAATTTCATCTTCAGTCTTGCACTCAAAAAATGCAGGTTGTGGAATATTATATTTTTCCATCATATTTCTAGCAAATAGTTTGCTTGTTTCAAGCTGCGATGCATATTGAGATGGGCCAAAAATTTTTATGTTTTTATTTTGAAAATAATCTACTATCCCATTTTCTAATGGCTGTTCAGGACCAACAATAATTAAATTAATTTTATTTTTCTGTACAAATACATAAATATCATCATTGTTCATAATATCAATATCTACATTTTCTAATATTAAATTGGTGCCTGCATTTCCAGGAGCACAATACAATTTTTTTATTCTTTCATCTTTACAAACAGACCATGCTATTGCATGTTCTCTTCCTCCAGAACCAAGTATTAATACATTATACATTATTATTTTCAGATATGTTGTTTTTTAATTTTTCCAATTGATCTCTAAGCAAAGCTGCTTTTTCAAATTGTAATTCTTTAGCATAATTTAGCATTTTTCTTTCAATTTTTTTCACTTTGTCTTTCAACTCCAAAGAATCTATATCATTCAATTCAATTTGTTCATCAAATTCTAAAATTTCATTTATATCTTTATCTGCAACAACTGTAGAAGATTTAATTTCATCTAAATTCTTTAATATTGTTTTAGGAGTGATATTATTCTCTTTATTATATTTAATTTGAATTTTTCTTCTTTTATCAGTTTCATCAATTAAATATTTCATTGAGTCCGTAATTTTATCTCCATATAAAATTACTTTTCCATTAATATTTCTAGCTGCTCTACCAGCTACTTGCATCAAAGATGATTTTGATCTTAAAAAACCCTGTTTATCTGCATCTATTACAGCAACCAAAGATACCTCAGGTAGATCTAAACCTTCTCTTAGCAAATTAATACCAATCAATACATCAAAATGTTTCAATCTTAGACTACGTAAAATTTTAACACGCTCAATAGATGCAATGTCACTATGCATATATTCACACTTTATGCCCATCGATTTTAAATAATCAGTGAGATCTTCTGATGATTTTTTTGTAAGAGTAGTTACAAGAACTCTCTCATCTCTTTTTACTATTTGTTTTATATTCTCAATCAGATGATCAATCTGCCCTCTTGTTTTATGTATTTCTATAATTGGATCTAGTAACCCTGTTGGCCTAATTATCTGTTTAATAATATTGTTTTCAGATAATAACATTTCATATTCTGAAGGAGTTGCTGAGACATAAACAACTTGATTTATTTTTTCTTCAAATTCATCAAATTTCATCGGTCTATTATCTAATGCTGATGGTAATCTAAACCCATGTTCAACCAATGTTGACTTCCTTGATTTATCACCATTATACATAGCTCTTACTTGAGGAATCGAAACATGAGATTCATCAATAATCATAAGATAATCATCAGGGAAAAAATCTAACAAACAATATGGTCTTTCACCTTTCTTTCTTCCATCTAAATGCCTAGAATAATTTTCAATTCCAGAACAATAACCTAGCTCCATCATCATCTCAATATCATATAATGTTCTTTGTTCTAATCTTTGAGCTTCAAGTAGTAAACCATTATCCCTTAAATCCTTTAGCCGAGGCCCCAGTTCTTCTTTTATTTTTTCTATACCTTTATTTAAAGTTTTCCTAGATGTAACAAAATTTTTACAAGGATAAAATGTTATTTGATCTATTTCTTTAACAATCTCACCAGTTAAAAGATTAAAAGATGATATTTTCTCTATTTCATCACCAAAGAACTCTATTCTAACTGGGTAATCATCATATATAGGGAAAATATCCACAACATCACCTCTCACTCTAAATATTCCAACATCTAACACCATATCATTTCTTATATAATGAATATTTACTAATGACTTAAATAATTTTTTAGGTGAAATTTTTTGATTTTTCTTTATAGTTGTTAATAAATCAGCATATTCCTTAGGTGAACCAACACCATATATACAACTTACGCTAGCTACTACAATTACGTCCTTTCTAGACATTAAGGATGTTGAGGATTTAATTCTAAGCTTATCAATCTCAGCGTTAATAGATGAATCTTTTTCAATAAAAGTATCTGTAACTGGAAGATAAGCCTCCGGTTGATAATAATCATAATAAGATATGAAATATTCAACAGCATTATTGGGAAAAAGTGATTTAAACTCTCCATATAGTTGCGCAGCTAAAGTTTTATTATGAGATAATATCAAAGTAGGTCTTTGTACCTTTTCAATAACATTTGCCATTGTAAATGTTTTTCCAGAACCAGTAATACCCAATAAAACCTGATCTCGTTGATTTTTATAAAGACCAGAAACTAGAGCATCTATTGCTTTTGGCTGATCACCTAAAGGTTTATAATTTGATGTTATTCTAAATTCTGACATATTGTCTTACTTTATAAATTTTCTGTTGCTATATTTTAATGACATTTTTTCTTATAAATAAGTTTTTTTTATTATTTTTTAGATTTATAAATTATCTTATATCTTTAAGGAGCTCTATATGGATTTTGCAATTTTTGGAGCTGGATGCTTCTGGTGCGTAGAAGCTATATTTTTACAACTTGATGGAGTTAGTGCTGTAGTATCAGGATACACTGGAGGTAATAGTAAAAACCCAACCTATAAAGAAATATGTACGGGAAAAACGAATCATGCAGAAGTATGCAAAATAATATATGATTCTGATATCATTTCATTCACGGAACTATTAAAAGTTTTTTTTGAAAGCCATAATCCAACTACACTTAATAAGCAAGGTACGGATATTGGAACTCAATATCGATCTTCTATATTCTACGTTAATGATACACAAAAGAAGCTAGCAGAAAAATATAAAAACACATTAAATAAATCAGATGAATTTAAAGGGTCAATCATTACAGAGATAGAAAAATTAGATGTTTTTTATAAAGCTGAGGAATACCATCAAAATTATTACAAAAATAACCCTAATCAACCTTATTGTAATTTTGTAATAAAGCCCAAGCTTGATAAATTCTTAAAAAAATAGTAATTATTTCTTTCCTTTGATAAATCAAGCGGAAAGTTCACACCTATAATAAATAAAAATAACTTGCCGTGTCGCCTTCATTATGAACTTACTTTATATTAATAATTATTAATCATTTCCACCACAAAATCAAGCGGAAAGAATCGTTTTATTATTGTAATATTTGATACCAATTATATTTTTTTTCATCAGCGTTGTCATAAACATCAAATTTATAAAATTTAAACCCTAATTTTTCTAAAACTTTACAAGAAGCAATATTCTCTGGATAGACAATAGCAATTATTTTCTTAAGGTTTAAAACTTCAAATCCATACTTTATAATTTCTATGGATATTTCAGTTGCAATTCCGATTCCCCAATATGCTGGTAGAAATCTAAATCCAATATCCGTTTCATCCAATTTAGGTAAATATTTAAGACCTGCAAATCCAATAATTTTATTTTCAGGTTTAAAAATTACAGCAAGCCTGCCATAACCATAATTTTTATAATCACTTAAGTATCTGTTTTTTAATATATTTTTTGCATCTAATTCAGATTTTAAAATGCTTTCACCAGTATATTTTTGAACTTCAATGTTTGCACCAAATTCAAATACAGATTTATAATCTTCTTTTACAAATTTCCTAAGTAGAATGCGATTAGATTCAATAATTATATTCATTAATAATTATTAATGCAAGATGTAATTAACTTTTTAAGTTTAAACAAGCTTAGGATTCTTTCTTTTTGCTAAAAGATACATGGTAGTCATAAATATAATTTCAAAGCCAATAAATAAAAATAAATTTGTTGCAACATTATCAGTAAATCCATAGCTATGTAAACCTACATTTAAAAGATTTACACCAAACCATGCTAGCACAACAATAATATTGACCAACGAAACACCATAGGCATATCCTATTTTTCTAATTAAACCTGATACCCTTAGGTGCAACATCATTAAATGCCATAAAACAATAAGCAAAGCTCCATTTTCTTTTGGATCCCAGCCCCAGAATCTTCCCCAGGATTGATCTGCCCAAATTCCACCCAAAATAGTACCAAACATAGTAAAAAATAATCCCATTAAGGTAAGTCCATAGGTATTATTAAATAGTTTATTTAATAATTTTTTATTTTGAGGTTGTAATACGCATACAATAAGATAGATATGAGCCATAAGACCAGCTACCAAAGATACTCCATATCCAGTTGCAATCGTTGTAACATGAGTAGAAAGCCAAAAATTTGAATTTAACACAGCTACTAATACTCCTAAAGTATCACCATCAGCTGCATATTTAAAACCTATAAAATGCAGAAATATCCCTCCGATACTAGCAATAAGTACTCCCAATGTATCTCTTCTATAATATTCAAAAATAAGAGCAAATAAAACTAAAATAAAACTAACAAATAAAATAGATTCATATAATGTTGTAACTGGAGGTCTTTGCATTATAATCATTCTTGATATTAAACCATAAGAATGTAGTAAAAACCCAATAATTATAGAAATAAATGAAGCAAGCGTAACATACTTATTAATTATCATCCAACTAACTCCCATAATAAAAAATGCAATTAGATAAAACACCATACTCCATAGAAATATATTTTGCTCATTATATGAAGTTTCTTTGCTAAGAAGTAAAGTATTTAAATCTATATCAACACCAATTTTATCTATAATTGAGTGAGTATAAATATTAACATTATTAATATCATTTTTTATATATGAATCAACTAATTTTTCATACAGTTCTAGAATTTCATATTGCAATCTGGTTAATGATCTTCCATCCATAACTTCCCATGGTGAATACCACAACTCATCATCTCCTGGGATTATTTTAAGTGATTGAGCATAATGGAATTGTGTCATTTTCTGTAATTGAATAGCTATATGGCTTAACTCCAAATGAGATTCATTCCACTTACTCTCATGAGTATCTAATAAGTCCTTTAATAGAACTTTAAATTTATCAATATTTCTCATGAAATATGAGTAACTCACTAATTTATCATCATTGATACCCATAAACTCACGATTAGCACTACTTGAAATATTTATTAAAGGAAGAAAACAATACATCCCATGAGTAATTTCATCATAGGAAAGAATGTTTTGATATACTTCAATAATCTGCTTATCTACAAGTGTTTGATTTAATTCATCTTTTGTTTTTAATGATTCTAGCAAATTTTGATTTTCTTGGAAACCTTTTATAATTTCTTTAAAGCTATATTTATGAAAATCATTTTTATCTAACCCTAAGCTAAATGCCACTTCAGGATTTCTTATATTAAAGACTTTTCTATCTAATTCTTTTTCTGGTTTTGTGAAAATTTGGAATAACCAATCTGAAGCTACAATGTTTTCAAAATCTTTATCATTTGTTTTAAATTGATGTTTACCATAAAATTGCAAAAGATGATTACGTGCAAAACTATCGAGGGGTTTTAATCTACCTGATTGTAATATCGGTAAATCTTTATATGTAAAATCTGCACTTATTAAAATTCCTAAACATAGTATATAAATCATTTTAATCATTCTAATTTTCTTTCCTATTAAAACTTTTCAATACCATAAATAACATATGATATAAAATACCAATACACATAATGATTGTAGATATATAAGGAAATAATCTTCCATGATTTTTTACAGTTGCAAGAACAGTTGTTTGATTTGAACCATTTTCTATAAACGATGCTTGATAAAATGTATACCCCTTATATCTTAAAGGCTCATTCATAGATATTAAAACTTTTCTTGGTATATTATTTTCCATCAGATTTACTAATGAAGAATAGCTTTTTGCAATCTCTGTACCTGGGTGCATTATTTTATCAAAATCAATCAGCTCTAATTCAAAAGGTAAATATGTCCGTTCTCTTCTTAAGATTAACATATAATCTTTATTATTATCATGCAATGTTTGGGTTACAGGTTGACCGATATAATTCATATATATTCCATCAGAGGATTCAGTATTTGAAAGCTTATAAATTATACCTGAAATATTTTGTTCATATTCTTTTTCTATAGGAATTTGTTGTAGAAAAAAATTCTTTGCCATACCTTTTAATTCATCTTGTCCTTCATATATTCTTGACACTGGTTTACAATTAATATAATAATTAAGAATTTCAATTTGAAATGGAATAGATCCATGTGAAAGTACACTATTTTTTATTAATAAAGGTGATTCAAATACAGTGAAATAATCATTGTTAAGGTCAGATGTGTTAATTACAACAAGCTCTTTATTGTAATAGTTCTCATAATAATTAGATATTTTTCCCTCATCAATAACTACGCTCCCCCCATGACTGAAAAATGAGGTTAAAGCACCTCCAACTAACATTAGGATTACACCAAAATGAGTTGTTGTAATACCTATTTTTTTATTTGAAAAAATATTAGGTCTAAAAAAATAACAAGATAAGTTTATAAACATAACTAACATGGTTAGTTTTCCACTTGGAAATGGCAAAAAACCAAACCATGTAAACCAGCTAGAAAAATACTGCATCTGAGCAGCATATAAACCAATATCTTTTTGAACAATTGTCCCAATAAAAACTAAGATTATCATCCACATAATAGTAAATGAAAATATTTTTGGTGAACCTATAATTTTAATATAATCTCTCATATTACTTAAATGATGAGCAAAATTGTATAAACTCAGTTTCAAGCTCATTAATACCATTTGTAGATGCTTTCATTTTTATAAAAATAGTACTATTCTTAATTTCCATAATTGAACATAAAAATGCTGATTCAAGGTTTGAATCATTTTGAATTTTTATAAATTTATATTTACCTAGTTGAGAGTTTTGAATAATAATCGATTTATTAATCATTTCTTCAGATTGAGGATCTAAACCCAACTGTTTCCTCCATCTATTAACATTAGCTTTCAATCCCCCTCCATCACCTGAAAAATTTGTAATAGAGATGTCAGCTATTCCATCATTATGAGATGCACTAAAACTAGCTAATCTCATTGAAGATTTATCACCTTCTATCCAATTCTTAGGAACAGACCAAGAAAATGGTTTTTGATTATCTGGGTTTTCTAATTTTATTGTCTCAATAGCAGATTTAAGTTTTGGGAGAGTATATGTTTTAACATACTTATTCTTATTGCATGCAAAACAAAATAATATAATAAAATAGATTAAAATTTTTATCATAATCTATCTGCTAATTTTGCACCAATGTGCGTTCCATGAATAAAAAATAATATAATTGCAGTGTGCATAATAAATAAAAGATTTGAAGAAATATAGATTCTACCTTTTAATTTCAGATATCTCAATGTAAAAAGAATAATAAAGAATAAAATTGCTACAATCATATGTGTCCCATGTGTAGTCCAAATAGGAAAAGGACTTTCCATATGTCCATAAAGTGAATTATCTGTTATAAATCCAGTGATTATTGTTATTATTCCGAATAAAATACCCAATCCTAAATTCCAAAAACTAAAAGTTTTTAAATTATTATTACTCTTTAAAAATAATAAACAATCAAACAGATACCCTGTAACAAATAATGCTATAGGAAAATGAAGAAGCAAATAATGAAACATTTCTTTTTCGTATATCACAATTATTCCTCAGGTCTAATTGAAGCTGGTTGAGTTTTCCCATAATGACATGTCCAACAAGTAACATAAGTTGTATTATTTATTGAATCCTTATTCTCACTATTTAACAATTCATTTAGATATCGTGTCAACTTAATCATTTCTCGTGTAATATCTTTTTCTGGAGTATCCAGAGATTTATTATCCATATCATGACAATAGCTACACTTTACGCCTAAATCTTTTGAAATAGACTTCATATATTTTCGCAATTCAGCCTTAGAAGTGATATCTAATACTTTAACATTTTTAAATTCACTTTGTGAATAAATAATACTAAAGAAAAAACATAATATATATATATACAATTTCATATATGCTTTAATTTAAAACCATGTGTGCAATTGTACTAAATATTCTGTATTAGCATCAAAATCTATAGAATGTAAATTATACTTTCTCAATTGCAACTTAACTTCTAAGAAATTAAATGGAAAAATATTAACACCAATTGAGTATCTATCAACAGATCCATCTAATAAATCATAATTTTTATCAAAATAGTCATATTTTGCAATTAAATGAACTCCTTGAATTGGTTTATACATTACTTCAAAAAATGAAGCTAAAGATTCATAATTAAGTATCCAATTATTAACTTTATCTATTTCATAGCTAAACGTTAAGTTTTCATTAGAAGCACCTCCAAAAATACCTGTCATTTTGAGATTACCTTCTTGCATAAAACTTGTTCCAAATAAAATAGATCCAAAGCTTGTTTTATTTTTATAGTTAGCAGTTAATGTGATATTTTCTTTATTGTCATTTAATATTCCAGTAGATATACTTGAAGTTAAACTAATTTTTTTATTTATTTTTGTTCCTATTTCAATTAGCACTGGATCTTTATAATCTTTTGCATAATCGAAAATTAATCCTTCATCTACTAAACCAGAATATATATAAGATCTAGAACTATTTCCTCCTCTTACAAATGATGTGTGATCATCTAATTTTAATCCATAATTTGGAATTGTCTTACCTATTTTAATCCAATCTTTATATAGATCATCTAATAAAAAATACACTTCTAACTCAGCCCCATATTTAACAAACAAACTCACATCATTATTAAACATTATATTAGAATATATATCAATCTGCATTGGAAAAATACTCTTGTTTTCTTGACCATCATAAGATTGTATTCTAAGCTCACCGCCAATTTGGATATTATCATTAATAAACCCATCAATTTTTTTATCATCTTTTTTTATCCATTTTCTAATAGACAACTCATCAAATGAATAAACATTGGACCCATAATCATTTCTCATCACTCCACCAGTTGGATTAATATGACAATTAATACACCCTGTATTTTCTTCCATTGCATAACTAGGCAATGCTAGCATCAATGATATATTAATTAATATAATATACAAAATTACCAATCCTCAAGAGCTCCTTCATTTATCCACAATTCTATCAATTCTATTTGCTCATTAGTTAAATTTCCAGCTGGTGGCATATCACCATCATCAGTCTCTAAGCGAGTAATTCTATCATACAAAACACTATTAGAAATCTCACTTCCAATAGAACCTCCTGTAATTACATCATCATATGACTCATATGAAATCAATCCACTATCATTATAGTGACATGTTATACAATTATTATTAAATATTTCTTGAATTAGTACGTATGAATAAGAATTGTCCTCTTCTACACTAACAGGATTTCCAAAATCCTTGCATGAAATAAACAGTGTCAATAAAAGTAAAGTTAGATTCTTCATATATAAATTTATATTAGTTTTCAAACAACTCTGGATAAATAATAAATTGTTTTTTACCATTACAAACATTAATCCAAGAGTCAACATCAAACTCAATATTACACAATGTGCAAGTTGGAAATTTTAATATAGATTCATTAGTTAATAGATTAGATAAATAATGCAATACTGGGTTATGTCCTACTATAACAACAAAATTATATTTATCAGAAATATTATTGATGATTTCCATCATCATATTTTCTCTAGAATTATAAATATCATTATTAATTTCAATAGCGTCTATTGGATAATTAATATTTTCCGCAATAATCTTTGAAGTAGAATAAGCTCTGATAGCTCCACTAGATATCATATAATCAATTGAAAAGTTTTTTTGGAATAATTTTCGACCTATTAATTCTGCATCTGCTTTACCTTTTTCATTTAAGGGTCTATCAAAATCTTGAATACCTGAAAGGATTAAACTAGCATTGGCATGTCTTAATAAAAAAAGATTTTTCACTACAAAATTTTCTTGAATGCACTAATTAATAAATCAACATTCTTTTCATACGCAGAGAAACCCATTAAACCTATTCTCCATACTTGGCCTGCGAAGGGACCAAGACCACCTCCTATTTCAATATTATAATCACTTAATAATTTACTTCTTATTTCCAAATCATTTATACCTTCTGGTATTTGTACTGCATTTAAAGAGGGAAGCCTACAATCCTCATCTACTATTAAATCTAATCCGATATCATCAAGTGATTTTTTTAAATAGAGATGAACTCTTTTATGTCTTTCAAGAACATTATCTAACCCTTCATCAACTACGTCTAACAAAGATTGATATAATGCGTACATCATATTTATTGGAGCAGTATGATGGTAAGCTCTTTGATTTCCATCCCAATATTTTACAATTTCCAACATATCTAAATACCAGTTTGGAATCATATGCTTTCTTGCTTTCATTTTTCTTATTGCTTTATCAGAAAAAGATATTGGGGATGCACCAGGAGGGCATGAAAGTCCCTTTTGAGAGCAACTATATATTGCATCAATATTCCAATCATCAACATTTACATCAATAGTTCCTAAGCTTGTAACTGCATCAACTAAAAAAATAGTATCTGAATCTAGAAAACTAGATATTGCTTTTATATTATTTTCAACACCTGTAGATGTCTCAGCATGTACAACTGCGACTATATCAAAATCATTATTCTTTATTTTATCTTCAACTATATTTAAATTCACTGTCTTACCCCATTCAAAAACTAGTAAATCGATATTTGCATTTAATCTAAGGCACATATTTTCCATCCTAAGACCAAAATAACCATTTTGTATTATAAGTACTTTATCACCTGGATTTATCATATTGACAAAACAAGATTCCATTGCTGCTGAACCAGTCCCAGAGACAGGCATACAAAAATCATTATCAGTTCTGAATAAAATTCTTAATAATTTTTTTATTTCATCCATTATTTCAATAAATCTTGGATCCAAATGTCCAATTGTATTAGACGATAAAGCTTTATATATATTAGGAGAAACAGTTGATGGACCAGGCCCAAGTAGTAACGTACTATCAATATTATCTAATTTGTTCATTTACCAACCTCAATTTTTATTTTCTTTAACAATTTTTCTAATATACTAATTGGAATAGCTGTATTTTCATAAATATTTTCTATTGAATCTTCAGATAATTCTTTCAAACTATCATATTTATTCCAAATTAATTTAATTCTTTTTTCTCCTAAACCTTTAAAATTATATAAAGTTGAATCATACATTTTTTTATTTCTTTTTTTTCTATGAAATGTAATAGCAAACCTATGCACTTCATCTCTTATTTTTCTTAATAAATAAAGAGATGATGATGTTTTTCTAATATTTTGAGGTTCTGAAAAATTAGGTATATAAATTTCTTCTAATTTTTTAGCAATCCCTACAATACTAATATAGCCCAAACCTAATTTATCAAGTGAACTTTTAGCAGCTGAAAGTTGTCCTTTACCACCATCAATTAATATTAGGTCAGGTAACGAACTATTTTCTGCTAACTGCCTTGAATATCTACGATAAACCACTTCCCTCATAGATTCAAAGTCATCTATGCCTGATACTGTTTTAATATTAAAATGTCTATATTCTTTTTTACATGGTTTTCCATCAACAAAACATACCATACCTGCAACAGCACTATCACCTTGTATATTAGAATTATCAAATGCTTCGATACGCTTTGGTATAACAGACATATTCAAATCATCTTTTAATTGATTTAAAGTTTTAGGTATATACTCCTTACGTTTAATTTTTTTGAATAAAAAATCTTTTAATAACAAATCATTATTTTTAATGCAGATATCTAAAATTTGTTTTTTTTCTCCTTTTTTAGGGGAAAAAATTGAAACTTTACTACTTTTTTTATTCCTAAGCCATTCTTCAATGTGCTTTTTACCCTTAATTCTGCAACCAATAATAATTTCAGATGGTATATCCATTGTCAATTGATAATATTGCACTAAGAATTTATCTATTTCATCTTCTACAATAAAATTATTTAAAATTTTCAAATTAAACTTTTCTCTGCCAACTAAAATCCCATTACGAACTCTCATGACTACACCTATTCCATAATTATCTTTATATGAAATATTAACAATGTCTCTGTTAATGAACTTCTGAGCAAATTTTGTTTGTTTTTTCTCGAATATTTTCAAAGCATTAATTTGATCTCTTATTCTTGTAGCATCTTCATATTTCATTTTACTGCTTGAATCTTCCATCATACTATTTAAATATTTTTTCACTTGCAAATTTTTTCCTCTTAAAAATTGGGTGATTTTATTAATCATTAAATTATATTTTTCTTCAGAAACAAACCCTCCACATGGTCCTTCACATTTCTTAATATGATAGTCTAAACATAATTCTATTTTTTTTTCTTTAATCACATTTTTATCAATATAGTAAGCACAAGTTCTAATTGGAAATATTTGATGAATTATTTTAACTACAGACCTCAGATAAGCAACATCAGTATAAGGTCCAAAATAAATATTTTCATCTTTGTGTAAATTTTTTTTTCTAATAATTTCTACTCTAGGATAAGGCTCATTAGTAACCATTATATAAGGGAATGTTTTATCATCCTTCATAAAAACATTATATTTCGGTTTATGAAGCTTTATCATATTAGCTTCAACAAGCAATGCTTCAACTTCATTTTTTACAATAATAGTTTCTATATCTGTTGCTTTAGAAACCATAATTTTATTTTTTGAATTTTTATTGCTTATATTAAAATAAGAAGATACTCTTTTTTTAAGATTTTTAGCTTTCCCAATATAGATAATTTGATTTGACTTATTCTTAAAAAAATATACACCTGGATTATTAGATATATTTTTTACTATATCCTTAATATTCATAGAATTATACCTCTTGGCACAACTCTATAAGCATTCCTGGGGATGATTTAGGATGAATAAATGTAATCAGTTTATCATCTGCCCCTAAGGTTGGTTTTTCATAAACTAACTTTATACCATTGTTTTTAAGATAATCAATTGCATTTTGAATTTTATCAACGGTAAGTGCGATGTGATGAATTCCCTGGCCTTTTGCGTTAATATATTTATTTATTGTGGAATTTTCATACTCAGATTCAAGTAATTCAATAGCAGTCTTGTTATCTTCAGCAAATATTTTCAGAACGTTCACTCTTTCATTTTCAACATATTCTTCAGTGCTAGAATTCATTCCTAAAATATTTACAAAAAGGAATTTTAAATTGTTTATATCTTTAGTTGCAACAGCAACATGATTAATACTTAATATTTTAAAATTCATACTAATATTTCAATTCTCCTACAACATCATATTCATAAGCTTCGGTAACTATTATATCATAGAATTTTCCTACTTCAAGTTTTTTATTAATTTTTACATAGTTATCAATTTCCGGAGCATCTCTATATGATCTAGCTAGTGACCAACCAGAATCATCAGAAATATCAACAATTACTTTTTCTTGGCAACCTAATCGATTTTGGTTTTTATCATAATTAATTTTCTGTTGAATCATCATAATTTCATCGTATCGTTCTTGTTTAATTTCGTTAGGTACATTATCCTTGAAATCTAATGCAGCGCTTGTTCCTTCTTCTTCTGAATATTTAAAAACACCTAACCTGTCAAATTTAATATCTTTTATAAAATCAATTAAATCTAAAAAGTCTTTTTCAGTTTCACCTGGAAAACCAACAATTATTGAAGTACGTAAAGCTATATTATTATTAGCGTTTCTTAATAAATCAATTCTTTTCTTAATTCCAGTTGAGTCTAATCCTCTCTTCATATTTTTAAGCATATTATCAGAACCATGCTGAGTAGGCATATCAATATATGGAAGCAATTTACCTAAAGTGCTAAACTTTTCTATCATTTTTTTATTTAAATGAGCTGGATGTGCATAATGTAATCTAATCCAATCTATACCATCAATATTATCCATTAATTCCATTAATTCATGTAAAGAGGATTTAGGATTTAAATCCCATCCATAAGTTGTTGTATCTTGAGATATAACAAGTAACTCTTTAACACCCTGGTCAGATAAATTTTGAGCTTCTAATAAATTTTGCTCCAATGTATTACTTTTCTGCAAACCTCTCATCATAGGGATAGAGCAGAATGAACATACATTATCACATCCTTCAGCAATTTTTATATAAGCATAATGATTAGGTGTAAGCAAAGATCTAAAATAATCCGGATCATTTTTTTTGAAATCTTTTCCTGTTATATATGATAAAATATCAGAATGATTAGAAGTACCAAAGAACTGATCAACTTCAGGTATTTCTTTTCTTAATTCAGTATCATATCGTGCAGAAAAACATCCCATAACTACAAGTTTCTTAACTAAGCCTTGTTTTTTTAATTCAACACACTCTAAAATTGTATTAATAGACTCTTCTCTTGCTACATCTAAAAAACCACATGTATTAATAATAATAATATCTGAATTTTGAGACTTAGAGACAATTTCATAATTTTCACTTTTAAGGCCACCAATTAGAATTTCAGAATCGACTAAGTTTTTTGCACAGCCAAGACTTACGAGTGATATTTTATTGTTCATAATATTATTCTTTAATTAATAAATCTAAATATCTATCAAGTTCAAACTCCAATAAATCATCATACGATTCACCTGTTCCAATATATGATATTGGAATTGATAAGTGATTTAAAATAGATAAAACAATCCCGCCTTTTGCAGTTCCATCCATTTTATTCAATATGATATTATCTATTGGTAGATATTGATTAAATTCTTCAACTTGTTTTATTGCGTTTTGTCCATTATTTCCATCAATTGAAATACAAACTGAAATATCATTTGTCAATTTAGATACTACTCTATAAATTTTCTCTAATTCAAGCATAAGATTTCTAGATGTATGAAGCCTTCCTGCTGTATCAATTATAATATTATCGTGACCTTTACTTATACCGGATTTTGCTCCATCAAAAGCAATTGAAGCTGGGTCAGATGTGTTTATATTTGATATAAAATTTACATTCATTCTTTTTGACCAAATTTCTAATTGTTCAACTGCTGCAGCCCTATATGTATCTGCTCCAACTAATGTAACATTTTTTCTATTTTTCTTTAAATATTGAGCAATTTTAGCTGTACTTGTAGTTTTACCTGATCCATTAACCCCAATAATAATTACTATTTGTTTAAAACCATTAAATTTTAAATTAATATTTTTTATTGATGACTTAATAGTTCCAATCAATAAATCTTCCCACGATTCATAAGAATTTTTATTATACTTTAGATTTTTTATTATTTTATCAGTAAGATTCCATCCAACATCTGAGGAAAGTAAACACTCTTCAATTTTCTCTATTTCTTGATCTGTTAATTTTGAAAATGACAAAATATTTGAAAAAACATCTCTTATTTTATCTTTTGTATTGAAGAGGGATGATATTGTTTTTTTTAATATATTCAATTTCAATTTACCTTTTTTGAGTGTTCATTTATATAAACAAACATACTGACTATCAATAATAATAAAGATGCATAATAAAGAAAATTTGATAAAAATATATTCAACTCAAATAAATGAAATACAATCATTAACATAGTTATGAAAATAAAGAACTTACCATAATTGTTAGCTTGCGTAACAATATTTTTATACAAAACAAGATATACTGTGTATGAAATTAAGATAATATCTCTAATAGATATTAAAATAAAGAAAATCAAAAAAGGTGTACCATAAATATCAATTAGATATACTAAAACAAACATCAGACAAATTTTATCAGCAACTGGATCAATTATTTTACCTAATGAAGTTACAGTATTTGATTTTCGTGCTATATATCCATCCGCAATATCAGATATTACAATAAACAATACAATATAAATTGAATACAAAAGATAGTCAGCATTAACATTCATTTGCTTAAGGCAATATATTAAAGGAATTCCTGATAGCGCTCTAAGAAAACTAATAAAATTTGATATAGTTAAGACTTTATACATTAAAATTTTCGGCTACTATTAAATTCAATTGTCTTTATTAGTAATTGTTTATACTTGGAATCAGGAAAGATTTCAAGTTCATCATATGCTCTTGAAGAATATTCATCTATCTTGTTATTAACATATTGGATTCCACCATTATCAGAAATAAGAGATTTTATTTCATTAAAATTATTTTTTTTTGCATTATATTTCAAATTGCTAATAATTGTATTTCTTTGTTTATCTGAAGCTTTATTTATTATATGAATATAAGGTAAAGTAAGAATATTTTTTTTTAGATCAAGCTGTGATGGTTTTCCTGTTTTATCTAATTGTCCAAGGACATCAAACAAATCATCTTTAAGTTGATATGCAATCCCTAGATACTCTCCAAATTTCTCTATATTATTTTTTTTATCATCATCAGATACGCTAATATAACCTAATTTACATGAAGAGCTTATCAGTGAAGCTGTTTTGTCTGAAATCATTTTAAAATAAATATCTTCAGACATATTCTTATTTATTGCATTTTCAATTTGCAATATTTCGCCTTCGCTTAATCTCTGAGATAAATCAGTTAAAACTTTTATATATTCAAAACTCTCTAATTTTGAAATGTTATTCAAAGATTTTGAAAACATATAATCACCTATTAAAACAGCTAATTTACTATTCCAAATTTTATTAACTGTAGGCCAACCTCTTCGAAGATCAGATTCATCCACAACATCATCATGTAATAATGTAGCAACATGTAATATTTCAACAGTTGAAGCAGATAAAAATGTAGTTTCATTGACAGACCCAGTTAATCTCGCAGACAAAATACATAACATTGGCCTAAACTGTTTACCCTTAAACTTGGTAATATATTTTAAAATTGTATTAATAAGAGTAACCTTAGAATTTAAAGAGTCAATAAGAAAATCATTATAAGAACATAAATCATCTGAAATTTCGTTTTCAATATTTTTTAATAACTTTTTCATTTTATTTTCTGAGTTAAAAGTATACTTATTTCAAACAATATATATAAAGGGACAACAACTAAAATCTGACTAATGGGATCTGGGGGTGTGAAAAAAGCTGCTATAATGAAGAATAAAACAATTATATGTTTTCTATGATTTTGAAGATATTCCCTATTTATTATTCCCAATCTATTTAATAGCATTATAATAAAAGGAAGTTGAAAAATAGATGATGAAATAACAAGTATCCAAATCAAATATACTAAATAATTTTCAAGAGTATAATTTACTGAAATAGAATTTAAATTGATTGATAATGAGCTAAAAAAAGTTATTGATAAAGGGATTAATACAAAATAACCAAAAAACAACCCAATTACAAATAAAATAAAACATGAAAATACAATCAATAATATTTTGGTATAATGGATTTTTCCTTCAAAAGCTGGTAAAATAAATTTTAAAAATTGATATATCATTATTGGGAATGA
>Ga0066850_10000346_pt1 | contig 25813 bp, 27 predicted proteins | sample ETNtaG_4_FD_67282 | JGI IMG/M metagenome (GOLD analysis project Ga0066850, IMG submission 67282) | Marine microbial and viral communities from oxygen minimum zone, Eastern Pacific Ocean - ETNP201406SV67 | ecosystem: Environmental > Aquatic > Marine > Oceanic | place: Pacific Ocean: Eastern... | reverse complement strand
TTACCTTTTTTCCTAACGCGCCATCTTCAATAATCTCTCCTTTGACACCTTCATGTGTTCCAACTGAATCATATGTTGTTTTATTAATAATAAAGAAACTTCCAAAAAAATATCCTGTATTTTTTGTTGGGTCATTTACTCGTAATGCAGAAAATCTGGTGTGCAAGAATATAGAAATCATCGGCAAGGTGATCTTAGTAATTGGATCTAAGCATAACATTTTTGGAATTACTGTTAATGCATCAAGTTTCAGTGACAATAAATGCGATACAGCCAGTGAAATGACAGATGAGGCATGTTTTGTGTCAGAGTCGGTGAATAGTAACAAGTCACCAGTAGCTTTTTTGTATCCTTCCATACATGCCCAATTTTTCCCCATCCATTCTTCAGGTTTCATTTTTGCATCTACTGATACAACGTTAGGAAATTCTTTGGCATATTTTTTGATTATTTCTCCAGTAGAATCATCTGAGGAGTCATTAATGGCTATAATTTCATAATTAGGATAATCCTGATTTAACAACGAACTAAGGCATTTATCAATAAATTTTTCCTCATTTCTTGCAGGTAAAATTATTGAAACTTTTGGATATTCATGTTCAATTTTTTTAAATTTATCTAAAACAGGCGTTTTTTGGAAAGTAATAATCATGGATTTGATGAGTACAATCCACGCTGCTGACGTTCCAATTAATATTGCAATGAATACGTAATGGAAAATATCTAGTATTATGTCCATGAATTACTAACTCTCGGCTTCTAGTTTGATTAATTCAAGGGCTTGTTCAGTACCACCTTTGACATGTCTCTTTATCATACCTGTAAACATACCAGCTAGTCCTGTCATTTTGATATCCCATTCGACTTCAAGCCATAAACTATTTTCTTTGGCTTTTAGGTTTAATGTCTTTGAACCCTTAAGTATCCCGTCAGTAAATTCAGCATAAATTTTTTCTTTTGGGTATATTGTAATTTTTTGCATGCATTTAGAATCCCTAAACGCAATTATTATTTCTCTAATAACCACATTCCCATCTTTTGATATAGTCTTTGATTCCTTTGTACCCTTCCAAAATTTTGGCTCGTTATCAAGATCTGAGATTATATTCCAAACTTTTTCTATTGAAGCGTTAATATCAATAGACGAATTTATTATTGTCATATTATGTATATAACCACTTTAAATATTAGTCTTGATTTCGAAATTAATTTTAAAGTGTGGTATTTAATTAAACTATGACAATAACATATGAAGATTTTAAGAAATTAGATCTTAGAGTTGCAACTATTTCATCAATAGAAAAAATTCCTGGTAAAACAAGGATTCTCAAAGGCCAGATAGATCTTGGTGACGAAACACGAGATGTGATAGTTGGTGGCGCTGACTTTTTTGAACCCGAGGAATTATTGAATAAAACTGTCATTGTTGTTGCAAATTTAGAACCAAAAAAAATTGCAAATATTGAATCTGATTGCATGCTTTTGGCTGCTGATGTAGACGGTAAACCATTTTGGTTAACTGTAGATAGTAAAGTGCCACCTGGAACAGCCATTAAATAATTCTATTATTGCATTAATGATTATTCGTAATGCATTAAAGATTTTTCTTCAAGGAGTGAATGTAAATTATTAACAGAACGGTAAACATCAGGTTCTTTTTTTGCACCAGTACAAACTAGCTTCCCAGATGAAAATAACAGAATTACAGTTTTAGGATCAAGCATTCTATGGATAAGACCTGGAAACTGTTCTGGTTCATACATACTACGAGGTAGAGTTCTTGCTGCTTGTTCAAGATGAATTTTTCCACCTAAATTAATCGATGCAACAATGTTTTGAACTTCAACAACAGCCTGTTTTTTAACTTTGATTCCACCTTTTCGTAATTGCTCAACAACAGTTTTAACAGCTAGTTTTGACATTTTTTCAGATTTTGCACCTGTACATACCATTTTACCTGATGTAAAAATTAACGTAGCAGTTTTTGGTGTTTTCAGTCGAAAAACTAATCCTGGGAATTGATCAGGATGATACTCAACATCAGGGAAATTACGTGTTATTTCATTCAGATCCATTTTTTGGTCAACTGACGCAGAAGATACCACATTTTCTATACTTACTATTGGTTTGGTTTGTGGCATAGTTGTGTTTTTTTACATTCCATAATAAAAGCAATACTAATTCGATACTATCATGTGGTGAATTGACGAATAGTTTATGTTTATAGTATAATGATTTGCTATGTGGATTTTAGTAATTTTAGTATTGATGAATTTTTTGGAATGAGTGATGATTCAAACCCACTTATGATGTTAATTTGGATTATACCAATTATTCTTTTTGTGTTTTATGGTCAGCGTATACAGTTGATCATCACTTCAAGTGATATCAAAAAAAAAATTACTGAGCTCGAACAATTTAGAAATGATTCTAGAAATTCTTTGGTCGAATATGTCAAAAAAAATCTTTCTCCAAAAGATGATGTATCTCAAAAAATTGATCGTTTCATAGAATACTTTACCATCATGCCAATTGATGTTGATCCTAATGGTATAATCCCAAAAATTGATCATTTTGTACGTTCACGTGAAGATGTTACTAGAAAACAGGTTAGATCTTTATTTACTGATATTGATATGATGGAGGTTACTAAAATTCAAAATCTCTTAGAGATTGCTACAACATTACAGCTTTTGCATAAGGTAGTTAGGCACTTATTTTTGACTGCAAAAAAGCAGAATAATTATCCTTTGATATTACCATTACAAATGATTTTACCAATGATTATGGAGCATGCATATGCACTAAATGATGCTGTACCAACTTTCAAACATGGTCAACCTATTGGTGATGGAATAGGTCCTTTGATAGTTGGAGGAATGATGCTATCTACAAAAAAACAAAATATAGAGATTGAAACTGTTTACAGCGAGTCAGAATTAGAAGGAAGAAAGATCATTTTACTAAAAGCTGAAGGACCATATGCAACTGTTGGTAGACCAGGAAAAGCTACGGAAAAATTAGTTGAAAAGTATAAACCAAATATGATGATAATGATTGATGCCTCACTAAAATTGGAGGGTGAAGAAACTGGCAGTACAGCACAGGGATTTGGTGCCGCTATTGGTGGAATTGGGACTGATAGGTTTATGATCGAAGAGATTGCGACTAAACAGAACATACCAATTTTTTCTATTATTATAAAACAATCAATTAATGACGCAATATCATTACTAAAAAAAGAAATTATTGATCAAGTAGATGACGTGAAAAATCAAATCCATGAAATGATTAATGATAATACAAATCCTAATGAAACTATACTCATTATAGGTGTAGGAAATACCATAGGAGTATCTCAATAATGACTCGTAAGATTAAGACAGTAATATCATATACTGTAGAACAATGTGATTCTTGTACAGAATTATCCAAGCGGAAGTTTTCATCAGGAGATTATATTTTTAAAATTGTTTCAAAATGCCCTTCATGTAATGGCGAAATAAGAATAACAAAAATTTTTGGAGAAACGATTACACCATAGTGGTAACATTCACACCGGTTGTAGTAGGAATGAATGTGTGTTCTGCTTGGGCTACAGGTTCACCATTTGCTTCAACAAGAATTGGATAAGAATGAACTGCCTTCTTTTTTTCTAAAAATTCTAGTAGTTTTCTTGCCTCCTTTTCTTCCCATTCCTTTAAAATCCATCGTAATGCAAATGGTAGCATGTTAAAGTTTGTCCATATGTATTCTAGTAACTTGTTAGCATCTTCATCTTTGGTTTTTTTTCGTGAGACTAGTGCAAATATGTTTTTTATTTTACCATTACGAACATATCCTAACCCTTCATGTGTTGTCACGAAAGGCTCACATGCAAATGCTTCATTCTCAGAAAAGGTGAATGAGCCAATTGTCCACGTATTTGGAACTGTTTTTCCTGCATGAATTGTATATTGATCTAATGAATGACCACTTAGATTTGCAATCGGTTTAAAACCTACGTCCGTTATGGTTTTTTGTATAGATCTACCAACATCCTTTGATTTTATACCACTTTTGATCATTGACATAGCACCTTGTAAAGCATTTTCTGCAGTTTGAACAAGTGTGTCATATTTTGGATTATAGTTGACTGTAACCGCAGTATCAGCAATGTATCCATTTATTTGTGCACCAAGATCAATTTTTACTAAATCTGTATCAGAGATTGTTTTTGGATCATTTGGTTCAGCAGTATAATGAGCTGCAATTTCATTTATACTTGTGTTCACTGGAAACGCACATTTAGCTCCCTTTTTGATAATTTCAGATTCAACATATTGACAGATTTCTTCAACAGTATGGCCAACCCAGTTTTTGTTACGAACATCTTCTCTTACTTCACCAGCAATTTTTCCTGCCTTTTCATAATATTCAATCTGCATACGCCACCTAATTTTGTATCATATTAAAATCATCCATGTAACATCGTATCAAAGCAAAATGCATGTGATACTGCTTAAATTGGGGCAATTTTGTATCTCACTGGGATTGTGGTCTAGCTTGGTATGATTCTGCGTTTGGGTCGCAGAGGTCGAGTGTTCGAATCACTCCAATCCCATTGATTTTTTATCATCATACAAAGTATGAAAGAAAAACATTAACTAAGCATACTCAAATTTTTGATATGAAAATAAATGTAATTATGTTAAAGCAGGATGATCCCAAAAAGTGTAGTGCGGCAAAACTTGTAAAATTTGGGCTTGTAAGTAATATTAGAAAAACATCTTCACGCACACTTGTTTTGAACCCATTTTCAAAGAAAATATTATTAAAATCAGACAAAAAACTTGTAAACTCTATAACTGGAATTGACTGTTCATGGAATCATTCGACGGATACATTTTCTAAATCATTTTCTGGAATATCAAGAAAACTTCCACCACTATTGGCAGGAAATCCTGTGAACTATGCTAAACTGAATAAATTAACCACAGTTGAAGCACTATCTGCAGCTCTATACATTTTAGGAGATTCTGAGACCATGACCTCACTCCTTGCTAAATTCAATTGGGGGCATACATTTTATACGCTAAACAAAAATCTCTTGGAAGATTATTCAAAAGCTAAATCAGAATCAGATATCCATAAAATTTGTGAGGAATATGGGCTATCATACTCATATCTATAACGTTTATTCGATATAATAAACAACTACAGATTTATTCTAGTGCAATACCAAATCGGTCGATAATGAAAATTGAAAATGAGTCTTCTGGGCTTGTTAGGAGCCTTTCACTTTCTCAGGCAGTAATGATTGGTGTTGCATCAATGATTGGTGGGGCAATATTTGTTCTAGTTGGACCTGGCATATCTGCAGCAGGACCTGCATTAATAATTGCATTTCTGCTTAATGGTGTGATTACTCTTTTTACTGCACTGACTTATGCTGAATTGGGATCCGCATTGCCTGCAACAGGTGGTGGTTACAAATGGGTAAGAGAAGGACTTCCTAGACCTAACTCTTATCTAAGTGGTTGGATGGCATGGTTTGCACATACTATAGCTGGTAGTTTATACGCAGTCGCATTTGGAACATTTTTGGGTCATCTCTTAACTTCTACTAAGATAATTGATGACTCATTTGGATTACCGCTTGAAAAAATTTTTGCTGTACTAGCCATCATATTATTTACTTTCGTTAATGTTAGAGGTTCTTCACATACTGGAAAAGTTGGCAGTGCTATTACATTTTCCCAGTTAGCAATTATTGGCATCTTAGTAGTAGGAGCCCTTGTAGCGATGACATTTGCAAATCCTACCTGGCCAGAAAACTTTCAAGACTTTTTTCCTAATGGTACAACCGGACTTATTTTAGCAATGGGTTTGACGTTTATTGCATTTGAGGGATATGAAATTATTGCACAAGCGGGTGATGAGATTAAAAGACCAAAGAAGAATATACCCAAAGCCATTCTGATTTCTTTAGGAATAGTAATTTCAGTTTATGTTTTATTCACGTTTGTTTTTATTGGAGGCTTAAACCCATCACTGGTTGATGAACCGGCTTGGCAATTTATTGGAAGTTTTGGTGAACTAGGAATAATAGAAACTGCTGAATATTATCTTCCATTCGGTGCTCTAATTGTGCTTGCGGGAGGATTTGTATCAACTTTAGCAGCGCTAAACGCAACAACATTTGCCGCTAGCCGTGTATCGTTCGCTATGGGCAGAAATCATGACCTTCCACCCATGTTTAAGAAACTACATACAAAATATAGAACTCCATACATTTCTACAATCTGTTCTGCTATAGTTATGATGATTCTTGCAGTCTCATTTGACCTAACAATGATTGCACTCGCAGCTAGTGTTATGTTTCTATTTTTATTTGCTCAAGTAAATGTAGCATGTATCACCATACGTCGGCTTTATTCAAAAAAGATAGCATATGGATTTAAGACACCTTTATTTCCTTTAATACCAGTCATAGGTTTTGCATTAGCTATCATCTTTTCTGTTTACTTGTTATTTTCTCAACCCCTTAGTTGGGTAATCGCAATTGTTTGGGTTGTAATTGGATTTTTAATTTATAAATTTTATACATCAAAGAAGGAAAAAGAATACAATGCACCACTTGTATTTAATCAAGCACCTGAAGAAAGGAAAGAGTATAGAATTTTAGTATTATTTGATAATAATACAGCTACTAGATTAACAAAAATCGCTACAGCAATTGCTAATCAGCATAATGGTGAAATTTCATTTCTAGACATAATCAATGTACCAAAACAAACACCGTTATCGATGGCTGATAAATCTGACGAAGTAGGATTGGGTGTGTTTGATGATTTTAAAAAATCAATTTCTCATTCTATACGACATCGATATATGGTTAAACTTTGTCATGATCCTACTGAGGCTATCTTATCCACAGTTGAAGAACAGTCAATCAATTTATTGATAGTTGATTTTTCATTTTTACGAAATAAAAGAAAAATTTTATCATTATCTACATGTGATATAATGGGAGTAAAATTACATAAAAATTTTGAGAAAGATATTTCAAATCTTATAGTTTCATATGATAAAGGACGTCATTCAAATTCTAGTCTTGAGATTGCACATTCTTTATCTAAAGAATATGAAAGTAAAATTAGAATTGTTCGTGGCATAACGCAGTCTCCAGAAGTTGAGATCGAAATTGTAAACAAAATCAATGAGTGTATGTTTGATCTTGATATCAAAAAAGTACAGTTTGAAAATGTTTACCCAAAAACAGATAACATGTTAGTATCATCTGAGCTTTTAGCAAATTTTGATCAAGATAAACACGGTATAGTATTTTTGGGTGCAGGAAATCAGGCTGATGCAGCTTTTAGTCCAAAAACCTTGTCATTAGCTAATAGATCAAAAAAGACAGTTATAATTTTACGTAATCATTTATTTTCAGAATTTCATACACGTTCAATTTGGAATCTGTTTGTGACTAGATTTAAGCAAAATAAACAAGTGTATCGTATTTATGTTGAAATTCTTCAATTATTTTACTCGATTAAATCCAATAAGGAAATTAAGAGATACTATGAAGATTATTTTGAATCAAAGTTTTGAGAAATATTCAAATTACTTGTATTTTTCATACAATTAGGTGCAAGCTAGTGAGCGATATCTGCTACGGCAGAGGAAACTCCTCCCTTCATACAGGAAATGTGATCTGGAGATAGATAATCAGAGATGGTTGGCAACAGTACAGAAAAAATCCCACCTGGAGCACGATGATGGTTTTGCCTGAGATTCCCAGAGACGGAATGAAAACCTGTCCCACATGAAGCAAAGCCAAACCGAACCCAAAGATCCTGTACTAGGTTCAGGTAGGCTGCAAAGCGAAATGTCGTTAAAACAGAAGGAGGGTTACGGCTAGCACGCACTTATTTTTCTGGTTTCCAACCTTTTGGTAACGCGCCTTTTGTACTTGGTGAGTCAGACTCTTTTTTTTCTTCAACTTGTGGTTTATCTTCTTCATAGAAATTTTTATGTTGAGCATAATCATCTAGTCCCTTTACTTGAGCTTCACCTCTAACTGTTTGATATCCACCAGCACTTGCACTTGTTGCAACACCAGTGAGTTGTGATGGGTCAATACCTGTTTGATGCATATGACCTTTTTCTTTTGACAGCTTTCTTCTACTCATCATCATCATTGCTACCCCACCAAGTGCTGCCATACCAGCCATACCATAAAGAATCATAGCTGGAAATTCTCCAGTTGATGTAGTAGCATAACCCTCTGGTGGTTCTGGACTAACACCAAACACTTCTGAAGTTCCACTTATTTCCCTAGTGGCAAATCCAATTACAGAAATTAGTGCATTATCAGCTGATTCGAAAGTTTTTAGAGTGTATACTTTATCCATCGTAAATGTTGCTTCATAGACTTGTTCAACCTGTCTACCTTCTCTAAGATTACTTTCTCCCATAGTGTATGAAGAAATTACTTTACCTGCAAGCTCCTCTGCAAGTCCATGTTGTGATGCATCTGCTTGTATTCCAGTTGGATCAAACAAAAAGTGCCAGTTTCCAACCGGTTGATTTTTGACTCCATCCGCATTCATCAGTATTGTCTTAGTTAGAACATCAGCATCACCAGCAACTATTGCTGCAGCTAATTCTGGTTCAAACTTTTGAATAAATGAAATAGGCGTGTTAATTTCCAGAGTTCCATATTCTGCTGTATTAATAGCGACAGGTCCATTAGTACCAAAACCTCTCCAATCAACATCTATGATCGCTGGACTTCCAGGTGAGTAACTTCTAATCACAAACTTTTCAATTACCGGTAATAATTCAATTTTATAATCAATCGACATACTATTTTCCCTACCTGTCATTGTGGCAGTATAATGTACTGTCAAGTCTGTAATTTGTGCTTGACTATTTTTTGAAAGAATATACGAATTTAATTGTCCAATCAAGTTTTTTACACCAGCATTTGATGAATCAGCAGAAAATGATACAAACACATCTTTTCCTCTTAAATCATTAGCTAGTTCCCCACCTTCTGAATAATCAATAAAGATAGCCCTTTGGTATTTCATTGACGCTGTAGCAGTATCATTGTCAGGGTTAACCGTTACAGTAAGTTGTGCTGAACCTAGTACAGGTGTAATTGTCCCAATGATAAACATAGAAGCTATAATTGTTGTTAAAATAACTGATTTTGTGCGCACTTTGTTTTTTTTTCTCAAAAGGTAATAAACTTTGTTACAAAACCCTGTTCAAATTTTGATAGTGAAAAAGTAATATTGGTAAAGATGTTTGAGAAAACGTTCTGATAAAATGATAACTGTTCTTGCTGGTGGTACTGGGTCTGTAAAAATTGTTAGAGGGCTTGCTTCTCAAAGAAGTGATGTCCATGTAATTAGTAATGTTGGTGATAATTACTGGCTTTACGGATTATACATTTGCCCAGATATTGACATCATAATTTATGGGTTATCTGATTTGCTTGATCAGGATAAAGGTTGGGGACTCAAAAAAGATACATTTGGATTTTTACGACAGATGGAGATTTTTGGAGAGGAAACATGGTTTAGAATAGGTGATAGAGATACTGCAACACATCTTACACGAACTAATATGTTGAAAAATGGAAAAAGTTTGAGTGATATCACTAAATGGATGTGTGAAAAATTTGCAATTGAAACTAAAATAATTCCAGTCAGTGATCATTCGATAGAAACACGATTGATAACAGATAAGGGTGAAATGCATTTACAAGAATACTGGGTAAAATATAGAGGAAAGGATACGGTTAAAGGAATTGAATATATGGGTTCAGACAAGGCTCGTCCAAATCCGGAAGCGCTAAATTCTATTCATGACGCATCACTTGTTGTTATTGCACCAGGTAACCCATTGACTAGCATAGGTCCGATGATACAGCTGAAAGGAGTTCGTAAAGAATTGATTAAAAATAAACGTAAAGTGGTTGCAGTCAGTCCTATAGTTGGTGATAAAGCACTCAGTGGACCTGCTGGTAAATATATGGAAGCAGCAGGACTTGAAGTTTCAGCATATGGTATAGCAAAATTATATGCAGATATTTGTTCACATATAGTGATAGATACTAAGGATCGTATGCAAACAAAAAAGATAGAGGCATTAGGCATGCACGTTCATGAGACTAGTATAAAAATGACTAACAAAAAATCTGAAGATGCACTTGCATCTTATCTATTAAATCACATACATTAGATTGAAAACATCTGCAATAATACCAGTGAAAAGTTTTTCTAAAGCTAAAACAAGATTGAACTTACCTCAAATACAAAAAGAAGACCTTTGTATCAAAATGTTTGACGAAGTATTGAGAACTATCTCAAACTGTAAATCAATTGATAAAATTCTTGTAGTGTCAAAAGATGAACAGGCTATGAAATTAAGTAAACAGTATAACACAATGCAGATTTTTGATCATGAAACAGGTGTTAATGATGCAATGGATTTAGCAAATCAATATCTAATTGATAAAAAATATGATTGCTCTATAATATTTCCACAAGATATACCAATAATGAAGCCTTCTGATATTGATAATATTTTCAGTTTTTTTAAATCTGATATGGGTGTGATAATTGTGCCCTCTAGACAATTTAATGGTACTAATGCGCTACTACAATCTCCCGTAGGTATTATGAACACACAATATGATAGAGGGAGTTATCGGTATCAATTAGACGCTGCAAAGACTGCAACAAAAAACACATCGATTGCTTTGATTCGAAGAATAATGCTAGATATAGATGATTCATCTGATCTTTCATTGATGCTTAATCAAAATGAGAAACCAGACTTTTGTAAACAAATTATTAATCTCCAACAGTCTTAATCATTATTCCTTTTCTATAACACACCTTTTTTCCATGATGTAATTTGTTACAAGGATTATTATTGAAATTATTCCTGTAACAATCAATAATATCTCAATCATGCTCACAAAAGGATGGGTAAATGCATTTTCTATAGTAAATTGATTTAGATCAGCGACAAGATATCCATATGAGAAAATGAAGTAGTTTGTCGCCCAATGAATTATAATTGCAGGAGCAAATCCATATCTGAAATAAACCCAACCAATAATAATACCGCCAATAGATGCCTGTGCAAATTTCCCAGTACTCCACCCTTCACCAAAAATAATATGTGATGCACCAAAAACTATTCCAACAATAACTATTATGAACAATCCCTTTCTTTTTTCAACAATTTCAAGGTTTTGCCATGGTCTCCATAACGATTTAATAAAAAACTGGAATGAGAATCTATTTGAATACAATAGAAAAATTGGAATACCTATCAATACACCACGAAAAAGGAATTCCTCAATTAATGGTGCCAACGTTACATCAAAAAACTGTATTAGATCATTTGATGTTCCCAACTGTTCAGTAGAAATACCAAAAAATTCTTGAGCAAGTATTATGATTGTCGATGTTAATACTAGGATAGAAAACCATTTGATTATAGGAAACATGTAATTATCTTTGATTTCGTATTTGCCGTGGGAAATTATTGATTGTAATACTTGTATGAAATGTTTTTTTGGTCCAAGTATTGCTATAGTAAACAAAATCAGGTAGATTGACCATAATAGAATAAAACCATCACCAAGTTCAAATTTCATTGATGATTCGATTCCAATTTCAGATAGTATAGATTCTAAATTACTCATAGGATATTCATATGTTATATTATCATTGATCTCTGAATTGAAAACTACATATGCGCCTATAGGAAATGAGCTAATCATCAATAAAAAAATTATTGATATTAAAGCAGTGAATGGTATTCCTAATGATTGTATGATTTTATTTTCCATCAATACTTTTTCTAGTGTAATTCTATCGTTTCTGCCGCAAATCCGAGCTTGATCAATGTATCTTTTATTGTGTCTCTATGATCACCTTGTAAAAAGATGTAACCATTTTTTGCAGTTCCACCACAAGCATATTTCTTTTTTAAATCCTTTCCAACACTTTCAAGATTATTGATTTTAGGATCAAGACCTTCAATCATTGTTCCCTTTTTTTTAAAACGTCTAGTTTCAAGACGTATTATGATATGATTACTATCTTTGTCAAGATCACCACAGGCACATAAATCCTCAGGAAGTCCACATGTACTACAAATTACTGCCATCAGTTAGAACAATTAAGCTTGTTAACACTATTAAGCCTTCTTGAATATTTTCAATTATATTTTAGCAATCCTAGTATTTTTTACAAAGTGTGATTTGATAATATTATGTCTAAGGATCTAACAAGAAAGGCAGTAGAAATGCTCCTGAATGGTGCTACATTACTTGCAGAACCCTGTCCATATTGTAAGGGTGTGAGAGTTATCAAGGATGGAAATGCATTATGCATTGATTGTGGGAAGGAGCCTAAACAAGAAGCAGAAAATATTCCTAATAAACACGAATCAACATCTACCTCAAAAATAATGCAAAACAAGTTAGAAAAACTATCAAAACAACTTGAAAAGGAAGAAGATCCCGTAAAACAACAAGAATTGATCAAAACAATAGATTCACTAATCAGTGTTATTGATAAACTGAATAAAAAATAACAAAAGTTTTTATGCTAACTTTAGATTTCTGAATCAGATATGGCAGATAAAAAGAAAAATGCGCCATTACCAGCATCTAGTGCAGGATTATTAAGATTTTTTGAGGATGAAACTAGAGGTGTTAGAATCGATCCAAAGATCATAATATCTATTCCAATCAGTTTGATTGCAGTTTCATGGGCACTTGAACTATTTTTGGTTATAAAATAACATGTCTGATTCAGACGATATACAAAATATCCATAAACGATATTCATTCACATTAATCAACCCTGCATCATTTTATGTTTCGTTAATATTTTCAATTGTCACTGCAGCTATAATATCAACACTAGTAATTCTAAATTATCTTCAGAGTGGTGAAATCCTATTCACTATTCCAATTGTTATTGCAATATTGCTTGTCACACAATATACTGATTCTCGTTTCACCAAACATAAAGAATACTCAAAATCGTTACACATGTCACTTTTTGGTAATGTGTTATGGTTAATCACCGTAGTCGGTGGTATAGTTGGTGCCTTCATAGTTTCAAAGGAATTATCCTTGTTTTATGTTGCAGTCGGCATGTACATTTTTTCTAGTTTTAGAATTGGAATTATGACAACAACTCTTGGAATTAGTTTGAAAAAATCATGTGTGTTATGCTTCATTCAACCACTAGCAATGTTTTTTGTAATGGTTCCAATGGACATGTGGCCAATTCTTTATGACGTACAATCATTAGTATTTGGAATTATATTTTTAGCTGTTGCATGTTTCTGGTCTTATCTTACAAACAGATCTGGATTACCAGTGATAAAAAGCACACATAAATTATTACAGGCATATCTACAATCCGTTTCACATAATGATCCACGTGATATGGAATCAATAATACTTGAAACATCAAAATCATCAAACATTACTACTTCTCAAATTCGTTTCTATACAAATGATGAGAAAAATGATTTTCGAATGGTTCTACCCGATATCCATCCAGGTCCTTTTAATCCCGTAGGTGGTAGCGATATTCCAAACCAAATCTACAAAACTATGAATTCATCAGCAATGGTAATGCATAGCGTATCTGATCACTCACTCAACCTTCCCTCACAACAGGATGTACAAACTTACTTGGATGGACTATCACAAAGTTCTGTTTCAACAAAAGGTCTCATGTGTACGGAACCTGTCACTGCCCAAATGAACAAGGCACGTGTTGTTGGAATCCGTCTTGACAAGTCTGCAGTTCTATTGTTATCTTTGTCTCCACATGGCATGGAAGATGTCCCACTTTATATCAAAACTGAGATTGAGCAGATAGCGAAAAACAGAAATTTTGAAAGTGTACTGGTTGTTGATTCACATAACGCGATGGGAGGGAAGATATCACAAGAGGACTCTCAAGATTTGATCACTGCCGCAAAGAATGCATTGGAGATTCTTGTTGCAAAAACAAGTTTTCCATTACGATATGGATATGCAAATTCAACATCTATGAATATTGAAACTGGTGATCTTGCTGGTGGTGGTATAGGAATGCTGTGTCTTGCTTTTGAGCAGAAAAAATACTTTTTGTGTTGGGCTGATGCTAATAATATGGAAAATGGTGTACGTGAAAAAATTGTAGCACATCTACAAAATAATGGTTATAACTTGGTTGAAATGTTTACCTCTGATACCCATTTTACAACAATGGGAGTGAGAAACAGAAATGGTTACTATCAACTTGGAATTGTCACCAAACCTGAAAAGTTAGCTGATTGGTGTTTATCTATTGCAAAGAAAGCGGAAAAAAATATAGCTTCAGGTCAGTTTGAAATTTTAGAAAATAAAGCAAAAGTAAGAGTGATGGGGTCAGGAATCTTTGAACATCTTTCTGTGGCACTTGACAATTCATTAAAAATGACACAGGGATTCATGATAGGATGTGTTGGGATATTTTTGTTGTCTATTTTTCTATAGTGTTCATATATTCTAAATTACCATAAAACTCATCGATAAACGAAGAAAATTGGAATATGGGTACGATGGGTGTACCATTAACGAAACTGGTTTCTTCTTTGTATAAAGTCACAATTATTGGAACAACAGTCATATTTTTTTTATTTTGAATGTATTGTTCTGCTCTTTTGATTTGTTTATTAACAATAATTTTAAGATTTGAATAACTCATTCTTTTCCAATGCTTACAATCTATTAACATTGTAACATCTAGATGCTTTCCTACAACATCAATTTCCATAGTTGGTTTTTTCATCCTAAAATTACGCAGTACTTCAAAGTGCTTAGATACAAGTATTTCAGCCACTAATCCCTCAAAATCTTTCCAATGAATATTATTTGCAACTTGATCAATCGGAACACCTTCTTGTATATCAAATAGTGCAGATCTCAGTTTGCTTTCCAAACAATCACTATGTGAATAATTTGTTAATACTTAATGAACCTTAAATTATGTTGATAGCTGACAAATACCATGAAATTTTGGCTAGTTCTTTTACTAGCAGTCATCACATTACCGGCAGTATTTGCTGAAAAGGGAAGTTTTGTGGACGAAGTTAAATTTATTCAATATTTAGATGAAAATACAGCATTAGAAGAAGTTCGTTACGGTAATTTGGATATTTATTATTCTAGAATTTCCTCAGATAGAATTGAAAGTCAAGATAATAGAGACGGAATACAAGTTTTTGCATCTAGTGGCGGATCATACAGTATTCTTGTTAATCCAGCCATTTCTGACAAATTTAATCCGTTTTCAATCACTGATGTAAGATTTGCATTAAATTATTTAGTGGATAGAAATCTCATTGTTAATGAACTATTAGGAGGTCATGGTAAACCTATGATTTCTAATTATGGAATGTATGCTGCTGATTATCTTTCTATTATTGATGAGATTGAATCATTTCATTTTGAATACAATCCATCTTATGCAAATGATCTAATTACTGACGCACTTGAAAATGCTGGTGCTGAAAAAATCCATGATACATGGTATCATGATGGGGAACAAATTGAAATATCATTTTTTATACGTAGTGATGATCCTATCAGGAAATCTATTGGTGAGATTTTATCATATGAACTAGAAAATATTGGGTTTAAAGTGAAGAAAGATTTTGGTGATCTGAATAAGGCATTTGTTGTAGTGTACGGTTCAAATCCTGCCATGCAAAAATGGCATCTTTATACTGAAGGTTGGGGCAGCTCTGGATTTTCAAAATATGACTCAGTTGGGCTCGCACAAATGTATTCTCCATGGTTTTCTAACATGCCAGGTAATAATGATCCTACTTACTGGAATTACAAAAATGACTATATTGATACGTTAACACAAAAAATCTATATCGGTGATTTTACATCTGCACAAGAAAGAACATCTTTGATAGAAGAAGCAACAAAAGAAGGTGTTAATGAATCTGTAAGAATATTTCTTGCTAGTAAAACAGATCAATTTATTGCAAATGAAAATGTTGATGGTGTTATCAATGCATTAGGTGCAGGAATTACAACAAGATTTACACCAATAAATGCAAACTCTGACACCAATTCATTGGTTATAGGAGTTAAGCAAATTTATCAAGGCGCATGGAATCCAATTGCTGGTTTTAGTGATACATACAGTAATCAAGTATGGCTGAATCTATATGACCCGGGAGTTTTCAGTCATCCATTTACTGGAAAGATCATTCCAATTCGTACAGGATGGGAGGTTGAAAATTTTGGCAATGATAAAAAAATATCAGTACCTGAAGACGCAATCATCTGGGATATAGACAATCAAAACTGGAAAAAAGTAGGAAGTGATCAATATGCAATAAGTAAAATTACATTTGATTTGATTCTTGGTGATTGGCATCACAATCAGAAGATGGATCTGAATGATATCTTGTATTCGATATATTTTCTATCAGAATGGGGTTCTGCACCATATGAAAATGATAAAACATATGATTCTGAATACTCTGCACAAGCAATACAAAACGCCAAAACATTAATCGGAATAAAACCATTAGATGATAACACAATTGAGGTTTATGTTGATTATTGGCATTTTGATAAAGCTGAAATTGCTGGATGGGCAGCCCCTTGGAGTAGTATGCCTTGGGAGATTATGGCATCCATGGAAAGTGCAGTTCTTGATGGGAATGTATCTTTTTCACGTTCAGGGGCAGTTATCAAAAATGTAAACTGGCTTTCGCTTATAGTTCCAAACGATTCTCAAATAATACGACAGCATCTAATTGAATTGAAGGAGTCAGGCCATGTTCCATCATCATTACAAGGTTCTGAACATGATTGGGAATATTTTGAAGGAAGGTATGATGCTGCAATCAATTGGATAGACCAAAACAATCATGCCGTTATCAGCAATGGTCCATTTTATCTTGATAATTATTCTCCAGAATCAAGGACAATCACTATTAATTCATTTGATTCTCACGAATATCCTTTTGAATCAGGTAAGTGGGAAAAATTTGAACAGGTTAAATTTCCAAAAATTACCAATGTGAAAATTTCAGATGTTGTAAATTCAGGTGAATCAGTATCGATTTATGTTGAGACATCAGACTCTTCACAGGTTCATTACTTTATTTTGGATCCTCGAGGTGAGATCAATATATCAGGAACTAGTCCAGTTGATAATAATTCATCCAAAATTGTACTATCAAAATCTGAAACATTAGAACTTGATATGGGAACTAACACCATCAAAATTTTTGCTTCGTCTGATGAGGTATTAAGACCAGATGATTATAGTACAGCATTTCTTGTAGTTGATGGTGAAACTAGTTTTCCAACGGTTCCTATTTCTGAGGCAGAATCTAGATCTGAGGGTACATCATACACTGGCATTGTTTTAGCAATAATTGGTGCAGTGATAGTTGGAATAATTGTGTACATACGAAGAAAAAGAAAGGCGAAACTATCTAATGTTAAAACTTCTTAAGACCTAGCAAGTTTTCTGGCCAATCACAAACAGTGTGCCAAACTCCCTTTTCCACTTCGCTCTATGTTTTGTGTCTTTAACTTGTCTTGTAGTGGTCTTAAAATCAGCTTCGTTGAACATCTTTTTCCATTCAGTTTTAGAACGCAAGTCCATTGGTACTTTCATAACTTTTTTCCATCTCTTGGTGAGATGGTTGTCACTGTAAAAGTCGGTTCCACAGTAAAAGAAACCGTCAGTTTTGAGCATCTTGAAAACCTTAGCTAGTGCTGGCTCCATCGGTACTGAGTAGTACAAGGATTCCATGGAAAAAACTACGTCAAACTTTCCGGTATAGTTCCAGGATTCAAGGTTAGTACACGTGTATTGTTCCTTTTTGTAGATTTGTTTTGAAATTGCAACACTAATCATTTTTTTGCTTTTGTCTATTCCAACTGCCTTTTTACAGTTAGGTAATTGTGCAATTTTTCTAACAATCCACCCATTCCCACATCCAACGTCCAAAAATGAGAATGGTTTGTCAAATGAAATACTATCTAAAAACTTGTTAACTGTAACACCATGTCCTTTTTCCATCTCCTCAGCTCTTCCCGTAACGGCCCATTTGTCAAATAATTTTTTAGTTTCATCCATCATGTCACTTTTATCTTTAATTCATTATTCAACGTTTCAGTTATTATTGATGAATATCTTGAGAAATATAGTGAGAAAAAAGATAATTGCAGTTGATATTGACGGGACAATAACCTTGAACGGTATGGGTGCAATTCATCTTGGTGCATTATCTAGACTAAGAGCATTGAAGGAAGAAGGTCATTCTATAATCCCTGTAACGGGAAGATCTTCTGTAGAGGGTTATTTGTTATCAATATTTGGTGGGTTAACACATATGGCTGTTGGAGAAAATGGTGGCTGTATTACCTTCAGTGATAAAATTAAACATAAGTTACTTGGAAATAAGGGTGAATGCATTCATGCCCTTGCAACAATTCAGACAAAATTAGATAGTGAAATAAAAGAAAAACCTGTTTTCCCTAGGATGACAGAAGTTGTATTAGAACGAACATTTGACATAGAAAAAGCACGAAAAATAATAAATGATGAAAATCTTAATGTTGTTTTGACTGATAGTGGTTATGCTTTTCATATTAATTCCAAAGGGATCGATAAAGGCTCTGGATTTTTAGAAGCACTCAAAATGTTGGACGCAGATTTGAATGATGCAATTGTCATAGGTGATAGTGATACTGATATTCCTTTATTCAAAATAGTGAAAAATAGCATTGCTGTTGCAAATTCTACTGAAAACCTAAAAAAAATAGCTAAAATTGTTACAACCAAAAAATCAGGAGAAGGTGTCCTTGAAGGGTTAGATATGATATCATTCGAAGATGATTGATAATGGCATTTCTTAGTATACTAAACCAAGTAAAACAGCATATTTCAAAAATTATTGAAGAAAAAGGATATGATAAGGTGAATTTTGTTGTCGAGTCATCTAAAAGTGGATTTGGTGATATTACTTGTAATATTGCATTTTTACTAGCAAAAAATCTCAAAAAAACACCACAGCAAATTGCAGAAGAGTTTGCATCTGCTTATGATACTGGTTCAGCTGATCAATTAGATAGGGTTGAAGCACATCAAAGTGGCTACATCAATTTTTTTCTTGACACGAACTCATTCAATAAATCTATTTTGTCAGAATCTCAGAAGAAAAATTATGGTAGCACTGATATCGGCAATAATTCTAAGCTGATAGTAGAACACACCTCAGTTAATCCAAATAAGGCATTACATATTGGGCATCTAAGGAACGTAGCAATTGGTGATGCACTTTCCAGAATTCTTTCAAAGGTAAATTATGATGTTCAGGTTTTAAATTATGTTGATGATTCTGGCCTTCAGGTAGCAGACATAATTGTTGGGTTTAAGTTTGGAGGCTTTTCAGAATCACCTCCTCCTGGAGAAAAATTTGCAAATTATTGTGGTGATACAGTTTACGTGAAGACTACTGGAAAATATGAAAATGATAAAGAATTGGAATCTAAAAGAGGTGAAATTTTAATGGAATTGGAAGATCCTGAATCTGATACTGCAAAATTTGGAAAAATAATAACTAGAAAAGTCTTAACTGATCAATTAGATACAGTTTGGAAGCTTGGCGCATCATACAACTGCTTAAATTTTGAATCCCAAATCTTGTATTCAAAGCTCTGGGAAAAAATATTCGAACAAATGAAATCTGAAAACCTTGTACGATTTGAAGAGCAAGGTGATAATGCTGGTTGTTGGGTTTTGCCAATAGAGAATGAAGATGATAAAATCCTTGTCAGAAGTAATGGAGTTGCTACATATGTTGCAAAGGATATACCATATGCAGCTTGGAAACTTGGTGTACTGAATGATCCATTTAACTACACTGTTTTTTCTGATGAACAAATAGATGATAAGTTATTGTGGGAAACAACACTTGAAGAAACACAATCAGAAAAAAAATCTTTTGCAGCAAATGTGGTTATAACAGTTATTGATAATAGGCAAACTAACCTGCAAAAAATAATAACCAGCCTAATGTCAAAATTTAAGCCTGGAAGTTCTTATGTTCATCTTGGCTATGAAGCAGTTACTCTAAGCTCTGAAACTGCAAAACTTCTAGGCAATAAAACAGATGGTAAGGATGTGCAGATGTCAGGCAGAAAAGGTCTTTACATCAACGCAGATGAAATGATTCAAAAACTCGAAAAACGTATTTTTCTTGAATCAAAAGAAAGGAATGATGATCTTGATGATGAATCCTTAAAGAAAATAGCCCATAATGTTGCAATTGGAACTATAAGATATGAATTGATCAAACCTGATCTTGATAAAATTATTACCTTCGATATCAATACGTCATTAAAACTTGAAGGAGACACTTGTAGTTACATTCAATATTCATGTGTCAGAGCTGCAAGAATATTAGAAAAGGCTGGTAAACAACCTGGATTTGATGTACAGTTTGACCAATTGAATAATGAATATGAAATCAATCTTATCAAACAAATTGCTCACTTTGATGTTTTTGTGAATGATGCTGCAAAAAATTATTCCCCAAAAGTTATTGCAAGATACTGTTATGATTTAGCTGTCACATTTTCCTCATTTTATGAACATGTCAAAGTCTTGAAAGCAGAAACATCTGAATTGATTAACGCAAGATTATGTCTCGTATTATCATTCAAGATGACTTTGGAAAAGGCACTCGATTTACTTGGTATCATAGCGCCTAAGCGTATGTAGATGTATTATTACTTTTTTTAATAGATGATTAAATGGAAAACCCAAGTGTCCTTATTATGATTAATATTAACCACAATAACTTGGGTTTTCCAATTTACTGAGTTACAGCTGATATAAACAGGTAAGTTAATTGCATCAATCTCATAGAGATTAATGTTGGTCTAACCCCTTTGCATAAGACAAATTTGCATTAGACAAATCCGCATCAGTCAAATTCGCCTCAGACAAATCCGTGTTATTCAAATTCGCCTCAGTCAAATTCGCCTCAGTCAAATCTGCATGATACAAGTTCGCACGACGTAAATTTGCACGAAACAAATTTGCACCAGACAAATCTGCACGAGTCAAACTTGCACCAGATAAATCTGCACGAGTTAAATTTGCATTAGATAAATTTGCACCAGACAAATTTGCATTAGACAAATCCGCATCAATCAAATTCGCACCACGTAAATCAGTACCAGTCAAATTCGCCTCAGTCAAATCTGCTTCAGTCAAATCCGCCTTTTGCTTCTTTATTGCATGATTGTCAGGAAATCTTTCCTTGTCCATATAAAATTAGAATGGTGAAGTTATAGAAAAGAATTCCAGTTCTCTGCTTGATAGTATGAGGTTTAGGTCTCTAAAAATCTAGAATAAAAAACGCTATTGTTGCAACAACTAGTACAATTGTGGCAATGTAATATGTACGAATGGGATTTATCTTGTCCAATATACTAGGTTTTACCGAATTGGTGTTTAGCAAAATTATGCTTCTCAGTTAAATGTTCTTCTTTTGGGATTTTGGTATTTCCCTGAAAATGTGGTTGGACTACAACTCCACATATTTTACATTTTGAGTTTTCAAAATACTCTTCAATATCTTTAGGGGGTTCAGTCATTTCAATTGCTCACATGTGCATTTGGTAAGTTTACTGTTCATCTTTACGGTACGCTTCAACCCACATTTTTTACAATAATGTCTGTGTGTGTTAGCCATTTCTATTCATTTTCCCTTATCGTTCATTTTAAATCTACTTACATGAAAAAAAATTCGATGTTTAGGCACGAAAAAGAATCTAATTAACTAAATTTGACAGTCGATTATTACATATAATCAAATTGAGTATCTATTTTCATGGGAAAAATAAAGCAGAACAACTATGTTTTGTTCTTTTACAACGATTCAAAAAAATGGCTGATCAAAATTTCAAAAAATGATCAACTTCATACACATATCGGTGTGATAAAACATAGTGACGCGATTGGCAAGGAGTATGGTTCCAGACTTGTGACAAATAAGGACAAATACGTCTATCTTTATGAGCCAACTATTCACGATTTTGTAATGAAGATACAACATGGTACTCAGATAGTTTATCCAAAGGATTTGGGTTACATAGTTGCTAGAACTGGTCTTACTAGCGGCCAAAAAGTGGTTGAGATTGGCACCGGTAGTGGTTCATTGACATCATTTTTGGCTGGGATAGTAAAGTCACGAGGTCATGTATACACATATGATGTTGAACCAAAATTTATGCAAATTGCTGAAAAAAATATCAAAAAAGCAGGAATGTCAAAATATGTTACAATGAATAAATTTGATTTTAAGAAAGCAAAAAAGGTACCACATTCAGAAATTGATCTAGTTGTGGTTGATCTTGGAGATTCTTGGAATGTAGTTCCACAAGCACGAAAGATGTTAAAGGGTAGTGGTGGTTTTATTGCAATTTGCCCTACAATGAATCAACTTGAAAAACTAGTATCTGTTTTAATTCAAAATGAATTTTCTGATATTGAGTGTACTGAACAAATTCTTCGTCATATTGACGCACGTGAGGGAAAAACAAGACATTCATTTCGTGGAATAGGTCACACGACATATCTTGCTTATGCAAGAAAGTCATTTTTTGATATAAAGCCAGTAAAAAAATCAAAACTAGTTAAGGCAAAAACTGTAAGTAAAAAGAAAGTTTATTCACCAAAAAAATAAGGAGATGCGTTGTCTATAATCATTACATCAAAGCTGGTAAAAAAATTCATACCCATACGAAAATCATCCTCTAGGAAGGGAGACAACGGCAAGGTATTGGTTCTCGGTGGTAGCTACATCTATCATGGTGCACCAGCTTTATCATCTCTTGCTGCATTGAGGACAGGCGCTGATCTAGTATACACATGTGTCCCAAAAATTAACGTTCAATCCACTCGTGCAGTTTCACCCAATCTTATAGTAATTCCCCTAGCTGACTCAAAACTAACTCGTGGAGCAGTGAATAAACTACTGGGGCAAATCCCTAGAGATTTAGACTCTGCCACTATAGGTATGGGTCTTTCAATACAAGATCCTGAAGCATTGAAGCTTTTGGTTAAATCGTTACTTGATAGAGATGTTAGACTTTCACTTGACGCATCTGCATTGGTAAATTACATTTTACCATTTTTATCTGGGAAAAATGTAATTGTCACTCCACACCCAGGCGAGTTTAAAAGGCTGTTTGGCGAGGTTCCCCCAGAATCAAAAAAGACTCGTATCACAATGGTTGAAAAATTTGCAAAGAAACATTCAGTTACAATTATTTTAAAGGGCTCAACTGATATAATTTCTAACGGCACTACCACATATCTTAACCCAAAAAATATTCCTGCAATGACGGTTGGTGGAACAGGTGATATTCTTTCAGGCATCATAGCCGGAATTCTTGCACAAAATAGAGATGTACTTGAATCTGCAGTTACTGCCACATACTTTAACGGACTTGCAGGGAAGATGACTCAAAGGAAATTTGGGACACATATGACTGCAACAGATTTACTTGATGTTTTACCCAATGTCATGAAATCATTTGATAAAATAAAATGAGCATAAAAAAAGTTCTCCAATATGTTGACAAAAATATGAATACACTTGTCAATGATCTCTGTATTTTAATACAACAACCAAGTGTTTCAGCTAAAAACCAGGGAATCAAAAAATGTGCAAACCTTGTAAAAAACACATTAAAAAAATCAGGCATAAAAGCTGAAATTTTGAGTACAAAAAACTATCCACCTATTGTTTATGGTGAGATAAAATCAAAGAATAATCCACACAAAACTTTGTTATTTTACAACCATTATGATGTTCAGCCAGTAGAACCAATTGATCTTTGGGATGATGATCCATTTAGTGGAAAGATAGATGGGAATAAAATCTATGGAAGAGGCTCATCTGACGATAAAGGTGAAATGATTACACGCATAAAGGCTGTTGAATCATTCCTAAAAGAAACTGGAGATGTTCCTTGTAACGTAAAATTTGTTATAGAGGGTGAAGAAGAAACGGGAAGTGCACATATAGAGCAATATCTAAAAAAATATAAGAAAAAATTTTCATGTGATGGAATAATTTGGGAATTCGGTCATGTTGATAATAACGACAGACCAATCATTGATCTTGGGATGAAGGGTTTGTTGTATGTTGAGTTATCGTTACGAGAATCTAACATGGATTCTCATTCAAGTTTGGCAGTTTTGATTAAGAATCCTGCTTGGCGTTTAATTGATGCATTGAAAACACTTCGTGATCCTTCTGGCAAAATTTTGATAAAAAACTGGTATAATGAAGTAAAGCCATTAAGTAACGAAGATATCAAAATCTTGAAATCTTTTCCATTTAATGAGGTTGAATTCAAAAAGGAATTTGGAATTAAACAATTTTTAGGAAATAAGAAGGGACTCGTGATAAAAAAATCACTTGCAGCAGAGCCAACTTGTAACATAGCTGGTATTGTTTCTGGTTATCACGCTGAAGGTGCAAAAACTGTAATTCCAGCGGAGGCACGTGTAAAAATTGATTTTAGACTTGTACCAAATATGGATCCAAAAAAACAAGAAATTAGATTAAGAAAACACCTAAAATCTAACGGTTTTGGAGATATCAAAATTAAAGTATATCACGGTGAAGCGGCTGCAAGAACTGATTCAAAACATCCGTTTGTTTCTCATGTTACATCTGCAGCCAGTAAGTCATTCGGAAAATACATACTGAGTGTTTCGAGTGCAGGAACTGGTCCTATGCATTCATTTACTAAGATATTGAATGCTCCTGCTATCGCTATTGGGTCTACACATGTTTTCTCACGTATTCATTCTCCCAATGAATATACACGTATAGATCTATTAAACAAGGCTACAAAATGTATGTGTATTATACTAGAAAACTTTTCCAAGTCTAGATGAGGTTTTAAAAAACCTTCTCGTAATGACTTTTATTCTTCTCTAAAACTCCTTGATTTATGACTGCGATGTATATGCCAGGTGCTACCGCTGTGGGTATCACGTATAATGATGGAGTGGTATTTGCAAGTGAGCGTAGAATTGCTTATGGAAATTTTCTTGTCAGTAAAACAACGAAAAAAACTTTTGTAATAACTGATAAGGTGGGTGCCACTTGTGCTGGATTAGTGGCAGATATGCAGATTCTTTCATTGCAAGTTGCTGCACTAGCTAAAATTAGGAAAATGGAGATCAAACGAGATGTTCCACCAAATACAGTAGCAAAAATGATGTCTAACATGATGTACGAACGTAGATTTTTTCCATTGTTAACACAAGTAATTGTAGGAGGATTGGTTGACAAGCCAACCATATACACTCTGGATCCTTTGGGCTCTGTATTACCTGATGAGTATGCGGCAGTTGGAACAGGTGCTGAAATGGCACTAGGTGTATTGGATCCACAATACAAAAAACAGATGAATGAAGCAGAAGCAATCGATCTTGCCGTAAAGGCTGTTCGCTCTGCAAGTCTAAGAGATTCAGCGAGTGGTGATGGTATTGATGTTCTAATAATCAATAAAAACGGTGTAAAAGAAGTATCAGAAAAAATTCTTGCTACAAGCTAAGTTCTTTTCCAATCTCCCAAAAATTATCAGAAATATAATGTATATTTTTTATCACTTCACCTTTTTTAGCTTCTTTTAATTCATCACTTGACATTTCTGCAATACCTACAGCTAAAA
>Ga0066850_10000336_pt1 | contig 26408 bp, 18 predicted proteins | sample ETNtaG_4_FD_67282 | JGI IMG/M metagenome (GOLD analysis project Ga0066850, IMG submission 67282) | Marine microbial and viral communities from oxygen minimum zone, Eastern Pacific Ocean - ETNP201406SV67 | ecosystem: Environmental > Aquatic > Marine > Oceanic | place: Pacific Ocean: Eastern... | reverse complement strand
GGTTGAACTCGGCCGAATCCAAACTTCCACGACAACCACAGACCTCTGTCACCACGACACAGCATAAACATGGTCAGAAGATAATGGAGTCTGTTGACCCAATGCTTAATACGCCTGCGTATAGGCGACAAGACTGTGGCTCAACCTGTGTTCAGTCCTCACTTCAAAGACCTGTGGGATTCATTCACAGTAGCAGCAATTATAGTCGCCGTAATCGTTTTTGCGATTATGGCTTGGCTTATTATAGCCTTCCGCGCTAAAAGCGACTATGACGTCAAACGTGATTCGCCCTTTATTCCAGGTGTATTTCCGGCAGAACGTGATAACTTTCGCCTTGAGGTCACGTGGTTCATTATTCCCTTAGCTGTCGTCACCTGGCTGACAGTCATAACACTTGGACCACTCAATGAGGTATGGCCATCTGAGAGTTTGATTGAAGAGAAACTCAATGAAGGCGAGTCAATTCAATATGTCTCGGTCGTTGCTGAAAAATGGCAATGGTGGTACACACCATCAAGAGATGCAACCGTCCTTGGCAATGGTTCGGATCCCACCGTGGATGCAATCGTCTCAGAAGAGGAAATGCGCGGGCAGGATGGTATCACCAGCCGGTATTCCACTGATATCACACTCCAGTGCAACCAACATGTGATGTTCTACCTATACTCGTATGACGTCATTCACGCTTTCTTCATTCCCGAAATGGGATTGAAGGAAGATATTGTGCCAGGACTTCAAACCAACCTGTACATGAAAACACCTGACCAACTAGAGGGGGCGCAACTCAATGAATACTGGCCGAATGAGATCAACCCCGAAGAAGAGGGTGCCCCTAGATTCACTATCGAAAATGGGAATGGAACCTACCAACTTCAGGTCGAGTGTGCTGAATATTGTGGAGATGGGCATTCAGTGATGGAAGGAACGATCAAAGTGACCGGATACAATGCATCTGGACTCTGTGGAGCGGCCTGAGATGAAATCTCGAAAATTCCTTCTCGCTTCATTCATTCTCGTGGCCGGGCTTGCTTTGGTCCCACAATTCACAGCATACCCCACAGGTGTCGCGGACAATGCGGTTTCAGGTTCAGGGTGTTATTGCCACGTGCCCGGTGACGATGGAACCATCTCGCCTTCCATCGAAGGAATCCCTGAATCCTATGAAACCGGAACAACATATCGTCTCAATATCTCAATCACTGGAGACAATCCTCTTGCTGACAATCCTGAGAATCAGGGTGGATTCCTACTCCAAGTCTCAAGTGGTTCATTGGAATCTGTCGATAATACCACTGGCCGCAACTATGGACCTGGCGGCGCTGGCGAATACAGTGGTACGAATCTGATCACACACTCGGAAGCGGGCAATGATCAGCGCTCTTGGACTGTGGATTGGGTCGCACCTGACACCGCCGGAGAGAACATCGAATTCACAGTCTGGGTTAACGCTGTCAATGGAGCTAGTGGAAACGGCGGTGACAAATACGGAGGGGCGAGTGAATACATCGGATCGCCCACTGCCGCACCTCTTATGGTACTGCTCACGGCAGTTCTTCTTGCACTTACTTTGGTCATCGGCGCAGCAATCTTTGTGACCGCCCAGATCAATCCCGGAGCACTTTCATGGAACACCATCGGACCTTGGCTCAAGGGATGGTTGACAACAACAGATCACAAGGGTATCGGTACGCTCTACATCGTCTTCGGCTTGACATTCTTCGTTGTTGGAGGCATATTGGCTCTATTGTTCAGGATACAACTCGCTGTACCTGAGAATGATTTCCTGACCCAGCAACAGTACAACCAGTTCTTCACACTCCACGGAACTACAATGATCTTCTTAGCAGCAATGCCGCTGATTGCTGGCTTTGCCAACTGGATCGTGCCACTGCAAATTGGCGCACAAGACCTTGCATTCCCTCGCATTAATGCGCTCTCATTTTGGCTTCTTCCAGCCGCCGCCATCCTTCTTTTCTATGGCATTTTCACTGGCCAAGCTGTCGAAGTCGGATGGACGGGATATGCGCCCTATTCTGCAACAACCATGACACTAGGAACAACGATGTGGGTGGCAGGAACGGTGCTCTTAGGTGCATCATCAACACTAGCAGGTGTTAATTTCATCACTACAATCTTAGCCATGCGAGCTCCAGGCGTATCATGGATGCGTATACCTCTTTTCACATGGTCCATTCTCATTGCTAATTTCATGCTCTTCATCTCCATTCCTGCGTTGGCGATTGGCGTGATATTCCTGCTGTTGGATCGAACAATAGGTACTGCGTTCTACGATATAGCAGCAGGGGGCGATCCGCTGCTATGGCAACATCTGTTCTGGTATTTCGGCCACCCTGAGGTCTATGTGGTCATCCTACCAGCTTTCGGAGTCATCAGTGAGGTGCTCGCTACGAGTTCCCATCGCCCCATCTTCGGCTATCGTTCAATGGTGATCGCCATGGCGGGTATAGGAATCCTCGGATTCATCGTATGGGGTCACCACATGCTCACCGCGGGGGCGGCTCCATGGTTCCGATTCATCACCATGATTACGACGATGTTAGTCGCAGTGCCAACCGGTGTGAAAATATTCAACTGGCTGGCAACACTACACGGAGGAAATATCACATTTAGTCCACATATGCTCTGGGCCTTGGGCTTCCTCGTGACCTTCGCAATCGGAGGCATCTCAGGGATGTATTTCCCTTCGATTCCACTTGATCTGCACCTTCACGAAACCTATTTCGTTGTAGCTCACTTTCACTATGTGCTCATAGGCGGAACACTCTTCGGCTTCTTTTCAGCAATCTACTACTGGTATCCAAAAATGACTGGTCGTATGCTCTCAGATAGATGGGGAAAGGTCCACTTCATTATAGCATTCACGAGCTACAACATGGCATTCTGGCCCATGCACAAGCTAGGGTTGGATGGGATGTTGCGACGAACGCACACATATGCTGCGCATTCAGGATATGCAAGTGCGAACATGCTGATCACTATTTCATCATTCATCTTCGGACTGTCAACATTGATTCTCGTTGGCAACATGATTCTCTCCCTGCGTACCGGCGAAAAAGTTGGACCTAATCCATGGGGTGGATGGTCGCTAGAATGGACGACTGACTCGCCACCCCCAACGCCATCATTCGCTGAGATACCAGTGCAAATTGATGAGGAACACGAGGTGAAAGAAGGTGGAGGAGCGCTTGGAAAAATCATCAACAGAATTTGGTCTGCAGAATCTACTGAGCTTGATGCCACACCAGATGAAGATTCAATTCAACCACAGGAGGGGGCATGATGTCAGATTATGGTGATGCTCATCACGATGGTGACCATGCACATCATGGCTCACAGGCACCCATCATCGTTGCGGCCGGACTCCCATTCATCTTCATCGGGTTCATCACATCAGGCTGGCTGTTTCTTGGAATCGGCCTTGCAATCACTGCTGGAGGATTGCTCGTGTGGATGCGAGAAGATCTTGGTTTTGATGGATCACATGAGCCCATGGCCGCTCTGAATCCCTACAATAACATTGAGATCCGAAAAGTGGGAATGTGGGTATTCCTGATGTCAGAGATGATGGTGTTCTCGAGTTTCTTCGCCTCGTATGTCCGATATCGAACCTCCATTCCGAACTGCACAGAGTTGTTCTTCCAGTTGGTTGGCAGTGGCTCACAACTAGCCGGAGCGACCTACAACTGCTACGAGCCAGCATCACACCTCATCGCACATAACTTCTGGACACTGGCCCCGGGGGCAATCAATACCTTTGCATTGATCATTTCCTCATACACACTCGTGTTGGCGTTGGTCAACGCCAAGCGAGCGAACACGAGGAAGACCACAATGTGGCTCAGCGTAACATTAGGGCTTGGAACTCTGTTCCTCATACTCAAATTGACTGAGTGGTACCTTGGTTTCGGCACCAACATTCCTTCCCTACAATCAGAAGGCTACATGCTGGACTCAATGACGTCTGGTTCAGCAACAGCTGCCAGTTACCAATGGCACGGAGGCGTGCTCAATGACGTATGCAGTGCTTCGATGATTGGAGCAGAGGCAGATACGCACCCATTCAGGTCTGGAATTCAAAATTCTGCTGACCAGATTGCGGCATGCAAGCATGCTGCACATGATTTCAATATGAATATCAGAATATCAGCATCTCTCTTCTTCATCACCACGGGAACTCACGGGCTACACGTCTTCCTCGGCCTGCTGATGCTTCTTTATCTGATTTACAAGAACATGACTGGCAGATTCTCACCGATGAACGCGCAGGGCATCGAGTACTTTGCCCTATACTGGCACTTCGTTGACCTAGTATGGGTGGTCGTTTTCCCTGCATTCTATCTATATTGAGGAGGACAAAATCATGGGAGACACACACCACGAATCAACAAGCCTGTTCAAAGATGTATATTTTCTGAATTTCGTCGTTCTTATCATCTTCACGATAATCGAGGTAGGAGCTGTTGCTGTGAAGATGCCTCCAACTGCAACCGCACTCGTGCTGATTAGTGTGGGAGTTGTCAAAGGAATTGGCATCGCTGCCCTGTTCATGCACCTCAAAGAGGACCCGAACAGCCTAACTGTGACTGCCTTGTTCCCGATTTTCTTCATCATCGTACTATTCATCGGTATCGGGTTCACCTCACCAGCTGCCACGTCAACACTTCCTGCTTGGTGCCGGTTTGAAACGTGATGTTGCGTTATTGTTCCGACCTATGGAACGATCGCTGTTGGAGCAAGAATAGGAATCCGCTGGTTGATTGTCCACCGATCATCCCCTACATCAAAGGATTCAGTGGATTCATGACGCCTCTTCAAAGAGGATATCAATTCGCCAGCAGCGACTGGATCTGCGTGCTTCAAAGGGGATTCGACTATCACAGAACGATCTATCAGATCCGCAATCATGAATCGACGGATGGTTTCTGGCCCACCTTCAACGAGAATGTGATGAACATCACGATCGCCAAGCATCTCAAGAAGACCTGCTAAGTCGATATTTCCTTTAGCATCCTGACGGGAACGAGCCTCTTCAATGACCGAATCAACAAGAGTAGGTACTGTAACGATTCTCAAAGAGGGATTGAGTCCCTCGTAGATGGCAGCTGCATCATTTGTTCGACGGACTGGATCAATAACAATACGCAATGGCTGCCTCATTCGCTGCTCAATACCACGCCGAACCGTCAAGCGAGGGTCATCTCTCAGCACCGTTTCAACACCAACCACAACGGCATCCACACTACCTCTCAGAACGTGAACAAGATCTAGGCTCTCTTCAGAAGTGAATCGAGAGGACGGAATTGAACGATCATCAACAGAACCGGTACAATCAACAGCTAATTTCACAGTTACAAGGGGCCGGCGGGTGGTACACCAATGAAGAAATTCAGCCATATGCAATTGAGCCGTTAGACGACCTGGCCCCTCAGTGACGGTTGCGCCGCTAGCCATTAGATATGACAATCCACCTCCACGAACCATCGGATTCGGGTCAGCATGAGCGATGACGATATCCTTGATGCCAGCCCAGAGAAGAGTTTCAGTGCAAGGAGGAGTTCGCCCATGATGATGACATGGCTCAAGTGTCACGTAAGCAGTCGACCCTGCAACGTCCACGCCACGGGACTCAGCTTCTGCAACTGCCATCTGTTCGGCATGCAATCCTCCAAGTTGGTCATGCCATCCTTCGGCAATAATCTCTCCAAAGCGGACTAACACACACCCCACCATTGGATTGGGAGAGGTACGACCTGCACCACGCAAGGATATCTCTAGCGCGCGGGCCATGAAGCGTTCATGATCATCCGCCATATCTTCGACATCACATGGTTGGTATCAAGGCATTCGGGTCCGGCAATCTCATGTGCTCTACCAAAAGTCTTGCAGCATGAAGAGAGTTGCTGCGGTCCTCAATCCTGCGGCTCGTGATGGAAGGTCCAAGCGCTGGTGGGATAAACACGGAAGGAAAGTCGAGGAGGCACTTGCCACTAATGTCGACCTGTACCTCACCTCCGCCCCAGGCGATGGTGGACGAATAGGTTGGAGTCTGCGTGAGCATGACCTCGTCCTCGCCATAGGAGGCGACGGCACTGTCCATGAAGTTGCATCCGGTCTGAGAGGAAGTGACGTTCCTCTTGCGGTAATTCCAGTTGGAACGGGGAATGATTTCGCACGGACACATTGTGTACCTGCTCTCGATGTGGATGGTATCATCGAAGTGCTCACTAATGGTGTAATCAGATCCTGTCCAGCTATCAGAGTAGAAGCCCGACCTGCTGAAGGTACCGGCGAGTATCCCATTGCTGAACTCACCGAATGGGATGGTCCCCCCGAACAAGAAGGATGGGTGGTGAGGTGGGTGTTCATTGAATCAGATGCTGGTATTACCTCCGCTACAAGTCGTGCAAAATTACGACGCGGGAAATGGTTGCGAGGGACCGCTAAATACACCTATCTTGGAGCAACAGAGGTAATGCGATGGAAACGAAGAATGGTCCACGTCAGAGTAAATGGGGGGCAATGGACCTGTATTGATTTCACCGCTATTGCAGTAACAGTAGGAGAGGTCTTTGGTGGGGGCTACAAGGTGTGCCCCGGACATCACCCGGGAATTGACGGTGCTGGTTTCATCGAAGTTTCTGGCCTTTCCAAATTGAAGATGCTCAGGCTGATGGGTCCGCTCTACAAAGGTCGGCACGTCGGAAAATGGGGGATTAGGCAGGACACTATCAAAACACTTGAACTGGCCCATGACAAAGATGGAGAGCCTAGTCTTGAAGTCGTCGAACCCATCACTTGGGTACAGGCTGATGGAGAGCCGAACATGATGATTCCTGCACGATTAGAGTATCACGCTGATCAACTTCTAGTGCTCGGAGCAAGGAAGGTCCCATGGGATGGGGAAACTTCTGATTAGAGGTTGAAATCAGAGAAATCCTCGTCTGATATCGACCGACGACGAGGGCCGGGTGGTGCCCGATCATCTTGACGAGCAGGAGGGGAATCCTGTTCTTGAGAGGATGATTCGGCCGGGGCCGAATCACCCCTATCAACAATGTCAGACCCAATATTGTCTTCGGACTGGCGAGGAGATTCCTTACGCTTCGGAGGTCCTTTGCGCTTCGGAGGTCCTTTCTTTTGAGGGGAGGAAGAGGATTGGCGAGGAGGACTAGCGCTAGTTGACGAATCATCATGCGATTCATGAGCTATACCGCCAACAGGAGTCACTCCACCGGTCACTCCACCGGTCACTCCACCGGCCACTCCACCAGTCACTCCACCGGTCACTCCACCAGTCACTCCACCGGTCACTCCACCAGTCACTCCACCGGTCACCCCACCAGTCACATCTCGGTCACTGTCTGATTGATCTGATGTTGAAGAAAGAGCTGAGCCTGTAGGAAACGACGCCTCACCAGCAATTCGATCTATCTCGCTTGCCATCTTGCGCCGCTCAGAATCCTTTGTGATCTTCTGCCGCGTTACCTCGGCTTCGGCAGCGGCATCGGTTGTGACAACGCCACCACCACCTGCCATATGCACCCCTGGCCCTGAGGAAGGAGACGTATCTGCACTATCGCTGCCGCCAAGAATTGAATCGATGGAAAAGGAACTACTGGGAGAGTCAGGCGAAGAAGAGCGCTCTTTCTCAGCCCGTTCAGCCTTCTTAATCGCCGCCTGTCGAGCACGTTCACGCTCCTTATCCTCTTTCTCAGGGTCACGCCCTTCCTTGCGGGCTTGTTTCATGGCTGATTTGATGCCTGAAGCAGCCTCGAGTTTATCGGCCTGAATCATTTCATTCGTCATCGCCTGAACCTGACGTTCCAACAATAATCGAGAGAGAACAAAGGCTCCAAATCCTCCACCTCCTGCAACAATCGCAACAAAGAGAAGATACGCGGATGCAGACGTACCACCAACTGAACCGGGACTGAATTCACCAGAGTCTTCTGCCATGGTCGACAAATCGCCTCGTCCAGTTTTGATATCAGTAACAAGAATCACGAGTGAAGATTTGAGAGTCTTCGAACTCCCATCCTTCTCAGATCGAGGCAGTCGTTCTTCTTCTTGGAGTTTGTCGCCACCCATATTCCCAGCACATTGGTAATATTTACTCCCCTCAAGTACCACCGTACCGTGACCGCTATCTGAAGGATTCTTATCCCTCACAAGCACATATCCCTGAATCTCAACGGCCTGATGCCAAGTCAGTGCTCTAAATCCATCATATACGTGCTCCGAAGCCGGAATCAGGGCTGCGATGCTAAGGTATCCCCATCCATCATCGTCCCCTGAAATTGTAACCTCAGCTGCGGTGGGAGAAGTCCATCCCTTAACACCAACCTTACCAACGTTATCGATCTCACGTTGCTCGGCTGCATCGAAACTTCCGGAAGCATCGATAAGAATCGATGTAGGTGCTGCGTGTCCAACGTCCTGCGTGACCTTTGGTCCCTTATCGAAGTGTTTTACTGCAGACAACCAGCCATCGAGAATCACTTTTTGAGCTACGTCATCGCTCGTATCATTAGTCGCTCGATCATCAAGACATCCACCTGCGTACAAACGGCCGCCGATGGTGTCACTATAGTATTCAGAATTTATCACCACACTTCCAGTATCTGGAACCGGATTCTGCGTACCGAGAACTTCGACCTTCCCATACTCTCTCCCGTCGTCAATAATAACTCCGAAATGAACTCCTTGATCCCAGTCGACTGTGATGTCAGAGCCCCATTTTTGCATAGGTGGCCGCACACATCCCGCTACACAAGTCGCCAGCAAGACAAGTAGGATCAGGCCCGCAAGTCGGCTCCGCATACAACACTCCAGTCAACGTCTGATTCATCACCCTTATGCAGGCGAATCCGGACGCGAGACCAGCGGAGGTCGCATAGCCTGGTCAGTGCGCCGGTCTTGAAAACCGGTGTCCATAGGACACGGGGGTTCGAATCCCTCTCTCCGCGCCACATACACTCGTGATGATATTGAAATGCGATACACCACTACCCGTAGCATGAACCTGCGCTCTATGGTCGCAGTATTCCTGTGTGCTACCATGTGCTCTGGCTGCGTCTTCATTCCAGAAGGTGCACTAGACGCTGATTCCCCCTCGCCCTTTCGAGGGACGGATCTTGGATTTTCATCTGCCCCCGACCTTAGACTGACCGATCACACAGGCACTTCATTCGAACTCGATGGCTGGCTTAGCGAGACCACTATCATTTCCTTCATGTTCACTCAGTGCAAGGACATATGTCTGATATCTGAGGCGGATCTGGCTTTGGTGAGAGATTCATTCACTACTGAGGAAGCGGAGAATATCTCAATTATTTCTGTGACTATGGATCCTGAAAATGATGATGTCGAGACGCTGGCTAAGTGGGTCGAGGAATGGAATTACACGTGGCCACATCTGACGGGTGAACGTGCTGAATTGGAGGTTGTCTGGAATGATTGGGGAGCTTTTGTGAGAGCATCTGATGATTCGCAGAAAACCGAGGAAAACGGTGGCCTCAACCATACTGCCCCCCTTTTCATCTTGGACAATTATGGCCGGATGAGGGTGTTGCACCAAATGGGTTGGAGTCCTGAAGACGTTCTGCATGACCTCCGAGTCCTGTCTACACCCATCTGATAGGAGTGGATTCAAAATGGTGGGGGGTCTCGACTCGCTCGGGCGATTAGGTTAGCTAGGATATACTGTCGGGCTTCGGACCCGACGACGGGGGTTCGAATCCCTCATCGCTCACCAAGAACTGCCTCGACCATCAAACGTGACATGCTCGAATGGACGTGAATACCGAAACCACGAGTTACGTTCCAGCCCGAGGACCCGATTCGTTCAGCCACACGGCGCAAAGCATCCCCAAGTCCGCCTTCATCGCCAAGAGAAAGGGGGTGGTCGGTGTCAATCATATCCGGTTCGATCGCACACAGAAACAAGACGCCTGAGCCTACTCTCATCCAACGGGCAGCCTCAGTGAGAACACGTTCGGTCAAAGCAGGCCCCTCAGAAGTCCATGCATTTCGACCATATGGTGGATCGAAGATCAACGAACCAATCGGAAAAGGCCAGGGTGATACGGAAGGCGGGGGGGACGGCCAGCGACCCTCATGGTCTGAACCCCCAGATGCAAGAACTTCTGAGAGATGAGTACTATCTCCAAACATGCAAGTCTGTTCGTCACCTGCCCCAATCCACCGCAGATTCTCTCTGGACCCTCGCACCATGTCTGGATCCAAATCGACACCAACGGCTGGGACACCTGACAAAGCCGCCTCAATCAGAATCCCGCCCGTCCCAGAACAAGGATCGCAAAGAGACTCGCCTGAACGGAGATAGGATGCTCCAAGATGAATAAGGGAACGAGCCACTCGAACATCAAGGGCAATGGGCTGGAAGAATGGACGCCGAGTTGGTGCCCGTTCATTCCAGCCTCGACGAGGAGGATGGGAATTCAATCTCCGGCCCCAGACCACGAGTGGTTCAGCGCTGAATCCGGCTGTCAGAATAACCTGAATCGTACAGTTAGGATTGGTCAAATCGATAGTTATCTCAGAACATTCAGCTAAGGCTGCTGCGCCAACGCCCTTAGCAATCTCTCTACGTGAAAATGACGATAGCATACTTCTATGTCTCTCAACGTCAACTCGTAGACGACAGTCATCACGCACCTGCTCCACAAGTGACAAAGTTACACGGTCAATCAAATCTTCTTGAGAGATATTTCCAACACACATTCCAGATTCAACAAGAAGCATATCCATACCAGCAGTGAGGCTGAGATGCGACAAGAGCTCCTTGTCTGACAACGTTGTCTCAACGTGCAAACAACGTGGTCCAAGTATTTTGACATCGACATCAGGGTCTATACGGCCCAATGCTGCATTAATCTCTGCTCGATGGAGGGCGGGGTGCCAGCCAGACGTCAACACAAGAGACATAGTGGATTCACCCCTACTTGCGGTCTCTGAGGTGGTCAATCCTAAAACCATGTGTGTATAGCACCCCCTCAACGGAGATGAAGATGAGCATGAGGGCCGGACCAATCCTGCTCATCGGAGTACTCATAATATGTTCACTGAGTATTGTTACTGCAACTCAATCAAGCGATGTTCCCGAACAACAACGGTTGAAGTATGGACAATCCAAACTGTTTCTATATGGGACATACGAAGGAAATACACAAGGACAGTATTCATTCTGGTCTCATGCCGCCACCTCTGATACCGAATCTGAAAGCAGCGTTAGCGAACAGTTCATTCCTGGTCAGAGTCATGGTGGCAAGAAGAATTTCATCTTCGAGGCAAGGCACGCCAATAATGAGACTGTGCTCTTCGACACAACTCGTCCAATAGTAGGGTTTGTCAATCTAAATAATGTGTGCAACACCTGTCAAAAGGACGTCACAGTACAGATCAATGCCCCTGGTTACAGCGATACTGCAATCATTCCATTACCCGAAAACGATACACAATATCGCTTTGAATTCACAACTCATCGCATCGAGGATCTTGCTCCTGGTGAAGGTATCGAAATCACTGTCGAATTCACAGCAGGTACTGGCCCGCTTGATTCATTCACATTTTATCTGGGACCTGGTCAGTCAGAAATCTCCTTCCCCATTCGCCCACCTATAGTCAGAGAGATACCAAACCTCGATCCTAGCCCAGGTCAAGATTACGTTTCTCCTTACGCTGACCCTACATCGGGTTTTGTGATAGTCGAAGCAAACCCACCGACCATTCTCTCTCCGATACTCTTCTTCCTGTTCACACTCGCTCTCGGGATTGCTGGATTGATTGCTGCACCTCCATTCACTCTCCGAACAACTGGCGTGATACTCATCTGCCTTGCTCTGCTCTCCTCTTTGGTTGTCATTCCGATCACTTCTGGATTGATTATGGTGAATCTAGCGGTGGATGAAAAAGACCAACACGTGTGGACCATTGAGGAATTATTGGGACTGACGCCAGCAGATGGCAAGCTCTTCGGCTATACTGCTGGAGAGGAGTTCTCTGTCTTCATCAATTATGACGAGATATATCGTCGTCAAACAGGTGGCACTGTATATCACGCTCTTGGTTTTGAGGAGGAGGCAAAACTGTTCGGCAACGAAGTTGACGGAGGAGCACCCTACAAAATACGGGAGCAAATTCAACTGTATTTTTCATTGCTTGAGGTTGACCTACAACCCGGAGCTGCTGCCCTAGTCCATGTTAAAGTGGTCAACAATACGGCTCTGCAGCCAGTGCCACAGTGGGCTGCTGGAAATGCTGGCTCAAAGAATGAATCACTTGGCAGTGGGTTCGGGTATCGGTGGGTAGTACCAGAAGGAGATATTGAGGAACCGACCGTTGAGGTATTCGGGAAAGATTTCGAGTGGGATTGGATGCCACTTCTACTTGTACCACTAGCGCTTGGATTATCTGGATTCGGGCTATATCGTTGGATTCGAGCAGGGGGATGGACTGCGTGGCGACTGGGCATCCCTATCGAATATCTCGATGCAGGAGTTTCTACCAGCCTTGGCATGTCAGATCACCTTGAGGAATTCGACGAATTGTATGATTGAGGTGGTATCATCGGCTGCAACCTCCGCAACCTAGCGGTCATCGAACCTTTGGACATGACCGATCTGGTAGGGCAGCGCGTCATCATTGACGGGCATCTGATTCTGCATCAGTTTCTCGCTTCAATCAGGTCCATGGGGACATCCGGTGACGGGGGCCCTTTGCGCGGCCCAGATGGATCTCCTGTCTCGCATCTGATGGGACTGCTTGCTCGAGTCACAAACCTCCTGAAGCATGGTATTCATCCAATACTTGTCTTCGACGGTACACATCATGAACTCAAGACCGAAGTTATTGCCCAGCGGCGGCAACGGCGCATTCAAGCCACTGAAGAATGGCAAGCACTCATCGATGCAGGGGAACTTGAAGCTGCTCGGAAAAAAGGCCAACAAGCCATTCACCTGACAAGAACAATGGTTGAAGAGGCTATCACAATGCTTGAGCACCTAGGTGTGCCAGTTATCCGTGCTGCTGCAGAAGGTGAAGGTGAGGCAGCGGTACGAGTTCGGCGGGGGGAGGCAGATGCTGTAGCCACTCAGGATTGGGATGCACTACTCTATGGCACACCTGTCCTCATCCGTAACCTGATGTCTGCAGGTTCACGCAGAAGAGGAAAAATCGTGGTCGCAGAACGTATCAGACTCGATGCAATGCTTGAGCACAATGAACTGAGTCGTGAACAAATGGTTGATCTTGCAATCATGATTGGAACTGATTTTCATCCTGGAGTGAAGGGAATCGGACCAAAAAGAGGCCTTGCACTCATCAAGCGCCTAGGCACCATAGAAGCGATTCTTGATGAGAAGGATCATGAACAAATCAAGAGTCTTAATGACATCCGCTCGATTTTCCTTGAACACCCAACATCTGATGACCCCATCCCCCCAGTCTCTTCCATTGATGAGAAGGGGTTGAAGGATTTCTTAATCGACCAAAGAGGGTTTGGCGAACGGCGCGTCGCTGAAGCAATCAAGAATGCGGGTAAAACAGTTCAGAAAAGCGGCCAAACTCGACTGACTGACTTCTTCAACTGAATTTATGCAAAGAGGAGAACTCATTCGGTTTCTTCAGAGATAATACGCTCGATCCCAGCCATGTCCTGCAGTCTGTTCCAAAAGGCTAAGCGATCCTGCTCAGCACGCAAGAGAGTATCAGAGGGAGCGCCATCTGCATCAAATTGCTTACGGAAACGGCCTTCGCTTGCAGCGAAATCACGGAATTTCATCTCACGCCGCACCCCATTCTCATCCTTCATCGAATGCCAATCCTTGTTCACACTTGGATTTCCTTTGAGATCCCAACGATCCTGAAAGCGGGGACCGCGCGCGGGATCATGGACGAAAATAGGCCAAGCTCGTGTTCGGAGAGCGATATTCGACTGCTGATAAGAAGCATGATCACCTACACCATGTTCGGGTTGGCACGTGGTGTAAACTGAAACAACTGCAGGACCTTGATGAGCATTCGCTTCACGAACGGCCCGATAGAAATGACTCGGAAGACTCGTCACTGTTTGCGCCACGTAGACATTGGGATGCATGGCCGCAATCGCACCGAGTTCCTTGCGGAATTCTTGCTTTCCAGCAACTGCGGTACCATGGCTGTAGAATTTCGCGTCTTGGCCCGTGTAACTCGCCGTCGACGTCTGCCCTCCAGTATTGGAGTACACTTGAGTATCGAGCACCAAGACCTTGATGTCCATCCCACTTGAAAGCATTCGAGACAGTGCACCAAAGCCAATGTCATACATCGCACCATCTCCACCAACGACCCAGAGTTTCTTGTCTTCCCAACCAATCTGATCCCACCGGAGCCTGACTCCCATTGCATCAGTAGGCCCGTTCTCAAACAACGAATTGGTCCATGGCAGGTTCCAAGGATTGTAAGGGTACGTACTGCCATACACAGTCGAACATCCTGTCGAGTTAACAATTCCTACATTCTCTGCACCATGATCATAGCCCAACACTGCCGCTACCATTCGCAGTGCTGTGGCCTCGCCACAACCAGCACAGGAACCCGCTCCTCCTACGTAGAGAAGGCTCTTGTCGAGTAACATGATGTCCATGACTGAACGGTGATTCACGAAATCAGGGTCGGTATCACCAAGACTCGTATAGAAATCCCAGAGACGACGATGTTCGTCCAGTCCCATCTTCTCTTTCGATATCATCTTCAGAGCATCTTTGGATCCACAGACATCAACACACTCAGCACAACCCTTGCACTTCGACGGATCGATGAAAATTCCAAATCGGCCTGGTTCCTCACCTTTCTTCTCTCTACTTTCCCAATACTTTCTCACTTTAGGCCACAGAATCTCCATTTGAGCTGCCTCCTCAGAAGAGAGGCCCTCCAATTCATTCTGAAGCGTCTCATTTGAGACGACTTTGCCGAGGATAGCGGTGTCGGGGCACATTGTCACGCAATCCATGCACCCTACACAGTTCTCAGCGATGAATTCAGGGATCTCAGGGGCAATATAGGAAAAATCGCGTAGACGACCTGATCCTGGACCTATAATCGAGCGCCCATGTACAACGTCCGCGGGCAGTGTGGCCGGTGCATGGCCTCCATTGTATGCATCAACTATGCGGGCTTCAAAATCATCGAGATCAAAGAACTCTTTGTCATGTGCAGACAAATTCCGAGAGGGATCTCCAGTGTTCATCAGGCATTCACTCCCAAAATGTTCAGATCAGCAGGGCTGATTTCATTGACTTCTGCGAAACCACGTTTTACACAGACCAGATTATCCTGCACAACTTGTTCGCCCCGCTTACCAAAGTACTTTCGTAAGCTCTTCTCGATAGCAGGATACAGGTCATCCTCAGGCGTTTCGGCAGCGAAAGGTGTGCTACGCAGGAATATTCCAAGCAGGACGATACCCTGCATCCTCACCACAAGATCGAGGCTGCTGCTCACCTCTCGTGCAATCTTCGCGGTATCGAGCCAGAGCACTTTGATTCCACGCTCAGATATCTCATTCTGCGTATGTTCTGGCAGGCTTGCCCAGAACGCCTGCACTGAGTCCTTTCCAGTCTGTACGAAGAGGGTTCCACCATCTTTGAGACCCTTGAGCGGGTTACCAGTCGAGAAAGCATTGACATCCTGAACTGCAATGAAATCGAGAATGTCAAGTTCATGGTGGATACGAATGCGTTCATCAGCGATGGTCAGGTAAAAATTGGTTGGCAGGCCCTTCTTCTCTGATCCATACTTAGGATAAGCCTGCACAGTCTTCCCAAAAAGGTCAGCAGAAACTGTTGCAATGATCTTGTTCGTGGTCACGCTGCCGAAACCACCGACGCTATGCCCTCGCATGCTGAATGAGAAGGGGGGGCGACCATCAAGATCGGATACGGGCTCAAGAGCCGTTGGATGATTGATCCCAAGTGAGAAGAAGCGGGGGTCATTACCTGAAGCTAGGTGATGGAATACTGCGGAGAGGTCACCACTTGTGACATCACGACTGCCAAGGCCATAGGCACCGGTGTGAACTCGGGGAATGGATTTGAGGTGAGGGTAACCTGGTCGTCCTTGGATGGCATCAGTGAGTGAAGCCTTGAATTCAGTTGTGAGGGGATTGGATTGGGCCAAAGGATCATCCATTCGTTCCAGAACTGCAACTGCTTGGCAATCAGCCACTGCACTAGCGAGTTCAGCACCCGGAAATGGGCGAAAGCATGTGACATGAATGCAGCCAACCTTATGCCCCTGTGCTCTTAGACCATCGACTACGGTCGTTGCTGTCTCGATCATCGAACCCATCCCGATGATCGCGAACTCTGCATCTTCCATGCAATAAGGATCGATGAGAGAATATGGTCGGCCGGTCAGTTCAGTGAACAACGACATGGATTCCATCAGCGCCGGTTTCACGGCATCGATGAAATGTCGCTGTGCAATCTTCCCTTTCATGTACGAATCCTGATTCTGCACCACGCCAGACATGACCGGATTGTATGGATCCATCATATTGCGCAGGTGGTCGGCAGGGTCACCAACGAAATCTTTCATCAGTTCTTCTTCACAGAGCAACAGATTCTCAATGGTATGCGTGGTCAAAAAACCATCTTGCACGCTGAAGAATGGCGTGCTACTCGCTTCTGCTGCACGGCGTGAAATTACGGCTAGATCACCTGCCTCTTGTGCATTCCGAGCGAAGACTATACCCCATCCACAATCGGCAACTCCCATGATATCATCATGCCCTGCATGGACATTGAGGGAATGACTAGTCATGGCGCGGGCACCGATATGAAAGACCACGGGGAGCCTCTTGCCACTAATCACGTAGAGTACCTCTTTCATCAGAATCAGACCTTGACCTGAGGTGAAATTGGTCACTCGACCACCGGCCAGAGCATATCCTTCTGCAGCTGAGGCACTGGAATGTTCGGATTCTGGTTCGATAAAGACTAGGCTCGTACCCCAGAGGTTCTTCTTGCCATTGGAGACAGCATTCCCGTATCCAATACCCATCGTTGTAGACGACGTGATTGGATATGCACACGAGCCTTCTGTGATGTTCGTCTCTACATGAACAACTGCACCTGCCCCATCTGCTGTCACAGGAATTCCTGGATACTTCACATCGGACATGATTTCACTCACCATACAATACCACAAGAAGCAGTCGATGGGACCTGACAGTCGTCTCTAATTAGCGCTTTGTTGCACATTCACTACGAATCCTGTGAAGAAACGAGAAGGATCAGGTAAGGACCTGTGGAGGTCCAATAGGAGGATACCAGTATCGACGCCGTCGAACGTGATCTTTCGCATGCCAATATATCGTGTGAACCGTGGCATTTGGGTCTTCAATCTGATCTTCTTCCGCATCTGCGACGTTGACGAGACGATGCCAAGACGCTCGGGCGAGAGTCCTGAGAGCAGGAATGTGCTGAGCAGGACCACATGTTGGAAAACGGAACCAACCTTTCCCCAGAGTTCGCCATGGGCGTTCTGTGAGCCCTGCCACTGTGATGGCACGATGAACTGAATCCCATCCATTTCCACCAGACTTGAATCTGCCAAGCAACGGAGAAGGATTGATCGAAGAATCGACCTTGAAGCCGAGTTCAAAGAGAGGTTGGGCCATCCATGGAGCGACGTACCCTGCAGGGGCGCGGAACCATGGACGGCAGGACTCGCCGAAACGTGCATCAAGTTCAGTCACAGCCCTTCCTATCTCTTTGACAAAAACATCACGATCTGGAGGGTAAGCCGACCAGCAACGATGAGTCATTCCGTGAACACCAATGGTACAACGACCAGTAGCGATCAGATCATCGACAGCCTGTACGAATCGAGGCTCATCAAGTTGATCGGCAATCACGAATAGAGTCACCTTACGTTCCTGTTCCAGCACCCAATTGCGGAGCACATTAAGTCCAGTAAGAAGATCTGTTGAGAGTGACGGTTCACCCCTTGAACCACGAGAGCGTTTTGGGTGGCCCTGAACGCGGGGTACGTGGCGGTGATCATCTGTGTCCACGGTGAGCCAAACAGATTGGCCCTTCACACCAAGGCCCCCAAGGCCCTGTGGACGTGTTCATTTTCAGGATACATATCACGTGCCGACGTAAGCATGGTTTGGAGTTGATCACTACGACCAAGTCGCTTGAGCAGTAATCCGACGTGAAAGATTAGGTCAATGTCATCACCCAATACTGGACCTAATCGGTCAAGGGCAGCAGTGGCTTGAGCGAGGTTACCTGATTTTACTGCCTCTAAGGCGATCTTGAGCATTTCCCGCCGTTTTGTAGGGCTAGCACCAGAGGGATGTTGCGGCCACGGCCACACCCCTACGGGAGATGGGATGCTGCCATGTGGTGGGCGAGAGACTGAATCAGGCGCTGAAGGAGTAGCTGCCACGGTTGTTGAAAGGGGTGCAGTGACTGAGGCAGTCATTGGGTGTGCTTTCGTCGTCGTTTCAGGCGATGCTTCTGATTTCAGAGGAGAAGCTGAGGGAAGAGGAGCATTTCCATGTTCTATTGCGACTTGTTCATCGTCTTTGACAACAGATGCTGTGGGCAGGTCCTCATCTGGTCCTGAGGTCACTACAGTAGCCTTTGGCAATGCGGTGGTTGACGAGGTCGAAACTGAAACGGCCGATGGAATTTCGTCAGATGTTGCAGTGTTAACTGGCGTGACTGAATGAAGAGGAGGGGAGGGATTTCTCGACACATCAATTTCCTCATCTTCCGCATTAGTGGATTCCAGATCATCGAGAAAATCATCCAGATCATCATCCTCCACCAATCCCTCATCTGCTGATGTTGGGACTTTTGCAGCCTCCACAGGCTGTGATTCAACTGGACGTGATGTCATAGAGGTAGAGGAGGGTACAAATTCGGTATCATCTACATCCTCAGGAACTGCTGGAGATTGCCCTAGTATCTCACCCAGATCAAGGTCATCGGATGCATCTTGACCGACCACCTCCTGCGAAACCTCAGCGAACGAAGGGCCTTGAGCCGTGATCATCACAGTGCCATCATCATCGTACTGATCGACAACAATCTCCAGATCATCGTAACTGAGATCCTTAATCGACCAAGCATCAATCGTAACATCACTCTCATCGGTCTCGGATGAATCTCCTGATTCTCCTAATAGGGATTCAAGCAGGTCCATTTTGTCATCATCATCGACCGTCTCCTCTTGATCGAGTAATCTACGACCAGTGTCATAATTGCACAATGGGCAGACCGCACTCTCCTCGCGAAATTCATGCCCACACTGTGGGCATATTCGCACAGGTACCCGCTTCTTCCTCCCAAACATGGACACGATGTTTGACCGGCCAGTTCAACATGGATAAGAACTCTCTCGCTACGTTTCAGGCTCCACGCATCGCCGCGCTACTTATCGACCCCACGTCTTGAAGACAGGTCATGGGTGAGCGTCGTGGTCGCATCACAGGACACCACGGTCACCTCGAACGGGGAACTATCCTACGCAGAATTACATCGTACCGTGACCACCTCCTCAACCTGATAGATCTTGAACTGGAACATGAGATGGAGGTCCTCACAGACCGGTTGGAAAATTGGTCAAAACAACGTCTGACCTCAACTGGAACGGCCTTGTTCGATCTTGACGCACGTACATCGGGATGGTTATTCTCTGAACGAATCATTGCTCTCAGATCCAAAGGAGCGCGGCTTCCAGACCATCGATTCGGACATGGTGATATGGTGCGGCTATCTAGGGGGCGGCCACTTGATGAATGGACTGATGGAGTTGTCTTGGATCGAGATTACAGATCCATTCGCGTCGTAGTAAGTGAACCGCCTAAGGACTTGAAGCGAGGAGTGTGGCGCATCGACAGGGGGGCGAACAGAGTCGCACATGACCGCATGCGCACCGCAATAGAAAGAATGTGTTCTGTCGAAGAGGAGGTTACAATACTGCGAGATGCATTGATGCTCGGACTGTTCGACCCTGATGGGTTCATTCCAAATTCTGAGCAATTCACCAAGAACCCTGAACTTGTTGGCCTCAACACCTCCCAACGCGTAGCGGTACTCAAGGCGGCTCACCAGAGAATCACACTCATCCAAGGCCCACCTGGAACTGGAAAAACGACGACTGCGGTAGCTTCCGTGCGACATCTTCTCACAATAGGTGAAGGACCGATTCTTGTCACTGCAGAATCAAATGTTGGAGTTGACAACCTACTTGAAGGACTTATTGAGAACGGGGTCCCAGCACTTCGGCTTGGACAACCTGTCAAGGTCAGAGCTGCCTTACGAGAAGCAACCCTAGATGCAAGAATGATGATGCATCCCCTGTATGCCGATCTTGAAGATGAACGAAAAGCACTAGATGGCCTCACTCGTAAAGCCCAAGGTCTCAAGGGCAAGGAGAAAGGATTGGCTTTCAAGGACCGAGGCATCCTACTCAAGCACGTTAAGGGGTTAGAACGAAGAATCACTGAAGAGATCATCGAACGTGCTCCTGTAATCTGCGCCACTTGCATAGGTTCAGGTCACGATAGATTGGGGAGCATCAAATTCCCTGTCATCGTTTTGGATGAAGCAACTCAAGCTACAGAGCCATCCTCTCTAGTCCCAATCACGAAGGGAGCGGAGCGGCTCATACTTGTAGGAGACCATGCACAATTACCTCCAACTGTCATCTCACAGGAGGCAGAACGTGAAGGGCTTGGAATCAGTCTATTCGAGCGCTGTGCATCCCTTGGCTTCGAACCGGAACTGCTTGACACACAGTACCGCATGCATCCCATCATCAGTGAATTTCCCTCAGCACGATTCTACGATCATCGTCTTGTTGATGGAATCACGGCCGCTGATCGACCAGCACCCGCTGGCGTACTGTGGCCAGATTGGGATAGGCCAGTCGCATTCATCCCAGTACATGGTCGAGAAAGTGTGGATGGAGACAGCGGTTCCCGGTCAAACATGGATGAAGCTGCACTACTCGTCAGATTGTTACAGGATATTATCGAGACCGGTGAATTGAGACCAGAAGATGTCGGTGTCATCACACCATACATCGCTCAGGTTAGATTGCTCAGGGATCTCGCTAAGGAAGAATGGTTGAAAGAAGGGCTTGAGATTCGTTCAGTTGACGGTTATCAGGGACGGGAGAAGGAACTTATTCTCTTCTCCGCTGTGCGAGCTAACGAACGTGGTGAAGTCGGTTTCCTCGCCGACAAGCGACGCCTCAACGTCGCTATCACTCGACCACGCAGGGGTCTGGTCGTACTTGGTGATCCACGTTGTCTTGGCCACGATCCTAATTGGTCTTCATGGCTTGACTGGGTTCACGAACAAGGTCTCGAAGCCCATCATCTCTTACATGGGTGAGAGGTTGGGGATTACCCCTTACTTTGGCGGATATAGATTTCCAAGCCAAGACACTTCAATGACAAGCCTCACGGACCGCTGTGTCTGAAGACGTTGTGACACTGCACAATGCCAAGAATCCATCAAAGCAAGAACTAGTGATGGAAGATGGATCTGCTTGGGAGACGTCAGGAGTTATTCTGGCACCCTCATGGAAGCGAGGAGCTGCCTACCTGCTCGACATCATGGTAATCCAGTTCTCTTTCGCCATCTTGACTCGAGGTCAATCGGTGATGATGATGTGGAACATCGGATATCTGTGGACATCAATATGGTATGTGATGCCACTTGCATGGATCGGCTTCGTCGGAATCAATGGGGCCTACTTCCAACTTACTGGAATCTGGCTTGGTAGATCACTTGGCCAGCGTTGGTTCGGATTAGCCGTAACCAATGCAGATGCAACCCCCATGTCATCACCAAGGTGGGGTCCACGCTCTTGGTGGAAGATCCTGTACGCCGCACCCATCGTAGGTCCACTGTTCTTTGGATTGGGTGACTTGTGGCGTATCCATAACGATGAGAGCCATCAATCACTTCCCGACAGGATGCTAGGAACCATTGTTGTCCACATGAACAGTCTACCTGCCGCTACGAGGCGTTTCCTACGATGAATAATCAATAGAAATGATTGTTTGGTCTGGAACCAGATAGGTTACCACTGCCTGAGCGTCCTGCATGACGACTGACACGGTCACTCAGGGACATAGAGATGTCATCCCCTGGCCTGAGCAGAGGGAGTTTTTCTGCCCGTGCTTCGCGTGAGTGAATCATGTGCTGTCTTCGCTGGCTCATCTCATTCTTCATGCGATTGAATTTGCGCACCCTTTGCCCAGAGGTAGCAACGCCATGAATGAGTTGACGCAATTTTCTTGCTCCAACTGCCGGTAACGAGACACCAGGCAGAGCTCCTGAGTGAATGAGAGAATGGGGATCGACCCACGCGGGAAATCCGACGTCAACAGGAACCCCGTCGATCTCAGCAAGAAAACCGGATAACAGCAGATGTGTCCCTGAAGGAAGAGAATCCAAAGTTGGCATGGCTTCGGCTGCACGGAGACGTTTCGCAAGAGAGAGAAGAATAGGGGCATTAGCAAATACCCGTGAGCGAGAACGTGCTTCACGCAGCAATTCAAGTGCGACCAAGGCTGCAATCAAGAGAAGTCCTAACCCATAGGCTTGCATAAACATCAGACCAACACTGAAGAGAATACCCCCAATCGCTATGATGAGCCATGAACCTGTGAAATTCTGAGTATTCGGATGAACCGCTGCAGAGGCAGCGGTTCCGCTTACAAGCCACGCGTTGGCAGCAAGGACCTCGTCATGGCCAGAACGGCCGGCTTTCAAAGCGGCAACTGGATTTGAAGGGAGTTCCAGCATCAAAGCATCCCACTCAAGACGGGATGGATCTTGGACAGAGAGGAATACTTCTGGCATCATCTGCGACCGGACGTGAGGGCTGATATTACGAATCTTCAACTTATCAAGTACTGCCCCTAAACCAAGGACACTCGGATGCATAGGATGATCTTTGAGCAATGTGTCATAGACTTTGAGAACATCACCTCTGCGCTTAAGATCCAGCAGGAGGAGAGCCTCCGCAACTCGTCCTCGAGGCCACAGAATAGGACGCTCAACAGGTCCAAGGATTTCACTCAGCATCCGATGTGCTTCTTGTGAGTGGCCTTTCAGCCGCATGATGGCGATATCTGACAACAATGCCCTTCGATCTAATGGGCGGTCACCGTATAACTCATCACCTGGCCAGGGATCCCAGACGGCATAACGGCGAACGAGATCGCGATTCCTGCGACCTGCAGGGGTTGCCATGATTGGCATCAGTGTTCGTTCATCCAAGGCTTCAGATAATTCAGGTTCCATCAGGGCTGCAATCCATCGTAAGACATGAGCTTCGACATCTGATTCAGAAACATTCTCGAGATCCATAAGACATTCATCTGCATCACGAAGGGCCAATGCCGCTGCTGCAAGAACCTTGCGAGCGGTGTCATCGTCCCCTCCTGCTTGAGCTAAAGCACTCGTTGCTCGCTCCTCGGCCAATACCCACATCCCTTGTGCAGCGGCCATCATCATCTCTGCCCTAGTCAGACGCAATCGTGCACTGGGGCTTCCTTCATTTTCTCGCTCCTTGGCAATCTCATATCTCGCACGACCAAGATCATCGTTGGCAATCAAATCTATCATGCCCTGAGATCCATGCTGCTTTGCTGCGCTATGAAGCAGAAGGTTGCCGCCAATGTGCTTATTCCTCAAACGACCTGCATCAAGATCAAAGGTTGAACTGCGAAGCTTGAGGAACTTAGGTAAAGATATCAACCAGAATATGAAAAATAAGGTCTGACCGGTAACAGCAAGAGTCCAAGTCAGTTCTTCAAAGATGAGAGGTGAAAGAGTATCACAGAATCCAGATGCTGGAGAAAATGGATTAGCACTGTTGACCTCCGTGCAAGAAGTAACCGAAGGAAGGATTCCTGAGAACTTGGAGAGAATGGTTACAATCATCAGTAACACGGTATACCCTGCGAATCCAGAGAAACAGAAATTCAAAACCTGACCTTGGAGAGAGCGTTCCGCCCTCAGTGCTCGGGGTTCAGCGATGGCGAACGAACCCGTACCTCCAATCTTGCCAACGCCAAGGAACATCAATCGGGCCACCTCATAAACGAAAGCAACACCGATGATGGTCACATTGAGAATCAAATACGCTACGAGAAGCCCAGCAAGCACACCGCGGGCCCAAAAAATCTCAGGTCCTGGAATTCTTGCTGCAAATTCAATGACCCAGAATCCAAAGATGCCACCCTCTTGCATGAGCGTTGCATTAGTGTACTCAGGGAGCCTTTCCTGCACAATGCTGCTGTGAACAAAGAGCTGACCGAAGTCACCCTGAGTCGCCAGAGTGAATGATACAATGCCATTGATTGCTGTCAGCGGCATAAGAACAGCATTGAGAAACACTGCACCTGCAAGAAATTGCCCGAATCCAGATGGTGCCTCGGGATTGAGTATGGAAGCTCGGCCACGAGCACGATGATATTTTGACGAAGTTAGGGCATTCCATCCCGAGCCAAGGATGCGGCCATAAGCCATGATGGCCGGAAGAAGCAAGAGAATGATACTCCATGCAAGAACTTGTGAAGCCGACCACCCACGAGAGGTTGTAAAATCAACAAAGCGAGCCACACCGAACAGAAGACCAAGGAGGAGCATGACGTGAAGGACCTGTCTAAGAATTGCTTGGCGGCGGCTCTTTCGCTGTCGCAAGCCAGCTGAGCCCGCCAATTGGGCTGAGAGAGAGGAAATGGGTGAAAGAAAGATAGGTACTCCAAGCAGTACTGCCAAGATCTGTAGAGTGCGAGTTTCGTACTCGAAAGGAGAGAGTGTGATATCAGCAGCGAGTGTAAGCACGCCACAGACCGCCATCAAGTATAGCAGGGTTCCCAATGAATTCGCACCATCTCGGAGCAACTCCTTGGCATCCTCAACTGATTCGGTCAAAAGATGGACCTCATACATACGCTCCCCTGTAGGAAAGGCAACCTGCAGACCGCGTAGGGATCTCGGCACGAGGAACAAATAGATGGGAATGGTCAGGGCAAGCCCGATTAAGAAGGGGAGAAGGCTCATGAAGCCCGTTCCGTGGACAATCTCGGCTTGGAACTCACCCAACACATCGACTGTCAAGACTCATGTCATCAAGAGATTATCCTCTCGTCAGATGGAACAGAGGAAGGGAAACCGCTTCAAGGTTGGTCCCATCCGGTCACCACATGTCGGGCCAGAGGGAGGCTGAGAGGGGCGGCTTATTCTGTGCCATAGAACGTATCGGTGTCACCCTCGATGAGGATGACCAAGACGTGCTCGACATAAGAGTCGCACTCACTAATCGAAACCCAGTACCCATTGCGGGACTCGCCGCAGTGGTCAATGTCGCCTCTGGCAGGTCATTCCAACCCACCGTGAGTCTCGAGAGCATCGGTCCGGGATTGACGCGCGGTTTTGAATTTCAAGTGCCTGCTGATCAAGGCACCTGGTCGTTCACTCTCACTCGGCAATTCGAAGGGAAGCCAAGTATGATTGTCATTGGACCATTCGATCCCGATGAGAGAGTTTCAGATGATGGGGGCAAAGCTGTCGTCAAAGCGGGACAAACTGAAGGAGATGCAGTAGGAGGGGACCTGATTTCCGACTTCTTCGGCAGCGAACTGAGCATCCTAGAGGAAGAGACCCCTGTTCCAACAGCACGTCGCTCCGTGGTCAAGATTGGGGCTCCGATGATCAGTGCAGTTGAAGACGCACCAAAGATGGACCCGAAAGCGGCGAAGGATCTGCTCGGTTCAGTCGATGTCCAACCTACATCAGGAATGACAACGAACAGGATGAATGAAGCCAGAGAAGCACCCGCACCCGTACCCACTCCCGCTGTGAGAGAAGCGCCTATGGCTGCACCGGCACGTGAGACAGAAGGAATCACAGCGCATGCAGAGGGTACAGAGACCATCCGAGAAGCGCCCGTGAATCTTGATCACAATGTTGTGCATGAAGCACCTGAACAACTTGGATTTACCGAAGCTGAGGCACCTATCAAACCACAATCCGAACCTCTTGGAGAGTCGTCAACTGGGCCAATAGGTGGGGCGCCAAATGAGGGGCCGCCTTCGGGACCACCGGGAGGACAGCCTTCGGGACCACCGGGAGGACCACCTTCGGGACCACCGGGAGGACCACCTTCGGGACCACCGGGAGGACAGCCTTCAGGACCACCGGGAGGACAGCCTTCAGGACCACCGGGAGGACAGCCTTCAGGACCACCTTCGGGACCACCGGGAGGACCACCTTCGGGACCACCGGGAGGACCACCTTCGGGACCACCGGGAGGACCACCTACAGGTGGACCTCCACGAGGAC
>Ga0066850_10000330_pt1 | contig 26571 bp, 27 predicted proteins | sample ETNtaG_4_FD_67282 | JGI IMG/M metagenome (GOLD analysis project Ga0066850, IMG submission 67282) | Marine microbial and viral communities from oxygen minimum zone, Eastern Pacific Ocean - ETNP201406SV67 | ecosystem: Environmental > Aquatic > Marine > Oceanic | place: Pacific Ocean: Eastern... | reverse complement strand
TTCCTGTAGATAGCCATTGGCCAATTGAGAAATTTAAAGAAATAGATAATGCTTATCAATCCAAAGACAAAGAAGCTTTAGCAGATGCTAGGAGAGATTTAGCAGCCGCATTCAGATCAAAAGCTAAAGCGGTTAGTTCTAAATATATTGCACCACCTAAGACAACAGATTTTGCAATTGTGTATGCACCAACAGAGGGGTTATTTGCTGAACTTTCAAGTTATCGAGATCCAAAAACCAAAGAGCTTTTACTTGAGGAACTTAGAACAAAATACAAAACTACAATTGCAGGGCCAAATACATTGTCTGCTCTCTTGCAATCTTATCACATGGGCTTTCAAACACTTAAAGTTCAAAAACACGCAACACAGATTTATAATGATTTAAAACTTATCTCTAGAAGATTTGAAAAACATTTTGATGGCATTGTAGATTTGAGAAAAAAATTAGAACAAGCTATGACCACAACCGATAGTTTTGGCAGGGATGCACGTTCTATAATGAGCACTCTGAATAACATCAAAGATCCTGAAACAGTGAAAGAGACAGTTGAAGAAAATTCTGATAAAATCAAAGCCTTTAAATAAGTAAATTTCCTAAATGTCAAATTTTGTATTTTATGATTTCGAAACCAGTTCATCCAACAAACAGTGGGGGCAAATTATTGAGATCGGAGCTGTTCTAGCTGATGATGACCTAAACGAACTAGATCGGTTTGAATCTAAATGCAGGCTGTCTCCAGGCATTATACCTGAGGCGATGAGCCTTATCGTTTCAAACACAACACCTAAAAGATTAAAAGAAACTAATCTTTCGCACTATCAAATGGTTAGGCAGTTTGTTGAGAAATTAAAAAGCTGGGGCAAAGTCACTTATATAGGCTGGAACAATATCGAGTTCGACCAAATTTTTTGGAGAAACACTTTGTTTCAAAATTTGGAATATCCTTTTACTTCTACGGTTAACGGAAATAAAGAAGGGGACCTAATAAATTTAGCTAGGGCTGCAAATCTTTATTATCCTGGTACGCTAAAGAACAGAACTAACAAAAAAGGGAATGCGGAATACAAACTAGATACCATGGCCCCTTTAAACGGAATAGAACACGCAGCTCATACTGCTATAGGAGATTGTTCAGCTACGTTAAAAATTGCACAAATTATTAAAAAGAAAGCCCCTAGTGTTTGGGACGCATCTCTTATGACCATAAACAAAGATGAGAGCTTAAAAGTAATTAAGGATGAACAGCTTTTTTGTGCTAATGAATTTTATTACGGAAAAGTTGTGCCTTTTGTTCAAACTTTTGTATGCCAGCATCCTGTTTATCAGTGGCCAAAAACATTTGATCTAAAACATGATCCAAATATTTACATGAATATGCCAATTCAAGCTTTGAAAGTAGAGTTAAAAAAAGCTCCCAAAGTTTTGAGAACGTGCCGTCACAACAAACATCCTGTTGTTATGAACCCTTCTTATATTGATCATTTCGAAGAGTATAAAATGATAGGAATTAACAAACTAACCGAAAGAGCAGACATTGTTAGAAAAAATAAAAAATTTGCTGAAAAGGTAGCACTTATTTTAAGAGATGAAGCCGAAGAAAAGGCAGAAACAAAATCTCAAGAGGATCCCTGTGAAGAAGAAACCTTGTATAATTTTCCTCCTCCAGAAGATAATAAAATTTTACCAGGCTTTCATGAAGCAGATTGGGATAAAAAACTTTCGTATTTACAGAAATTTAAAGATAAGAGGTTTCATTATTTTGGAAAAAAATTACTTTACCAAGAAAAACCAGATCTTTTATCAAAAGAAGATTATGATGAAATTCACGGAACAATTACCAAAAGAGTTCTCTCTACTTATGATGAGAAAAAATGGAACACAATTCCTAGAACATATAAAGAGATTGATGATTTAAGAGCAAAGTTTGGAAAAAGCAAAGAAAACGACAAACTTAAAATGCTAGAAGAAATTAACGTCTACGTTGAAGAATTAGAAAAATTTTACTCTCATGCGTAGTTGACATTGTTAAAAAAAACTTTATTTATAAATTTATGGCCACAAAAAAAGTAACCGACGAAAGTTTTGAATCAGACGTCATCAAATCACAAAAACCAACCATTGTAGATTTTTGGGCAGAGTGGTGTGGGCCATGTAAACAGATTGGTCCAATTTTAGAAGAGATTTCTAACGAGATGTCAAACGAAGTTGTCATTGCTAAACACAATATAGATCAGGAACCAAATACTCCTACGAAGTATGGAATTAGAGGAATTCCAACAATGCTTCTGTTTAAAGCTGGAGAGCTTAAAGCAACTAAAGTTGGCGCTACTACGAAATCAAATATTGTTTCTTGGATAAAAGAAAATATTTAATTCATACTTAAAGCATGTCCCACAAGGTATAAGCTTCCAAATATAACAATTATTTTTTTTTCTTTTGTTGAGATTTTCTTCAAAGCATCTTTAATATTTTTTGATTCAATTGCTTTAAAACCGTTATTTTCAGCTATCCTACGTAGATCAAACGAACTCATTGCACTAGGTTCATTTGGAATTTTTATGGTAATAATTTTTTTAAAAATTCCTTTAAAATTTTTGATAAGTTGATTTGGATTTTTATTTTTAAGACTTCCCCAGACACTATAAACGGGTATTTTAAATTTTCTTAAATATCGAGCTAAATTTTTAGTGGACTCATCGCTATGACAACCATCTACCAGAATTCTAATTTTTTTAAGATTTTTTGTTAGTTTCCCTTTTATAAACTGAACACGACCCTCGAATTGTATTTTTGGGAGTGTTTTTTTGATTATTTTAGGATCAATACCTAGGTCCAAAGCTACTTTTATGGCCAGACCTACATTTTCCCACAAACCATCTGAATTAATGTATTTAGAATTAAGATTGATTAAATTATTCTTGTCTTTGTAATATTTTTTTTTATTTTTATTTATAATTTTCCAAGATCCATAAAATACTTTTTGGCTTGGATTTTTATTCAAAATTTTTTTAATTATTTTTGATATTTTTGAATTTTGTTTTCCAATGTAAATATTGGTATTTTCACTTAAATAACCAACTTTTTGTTTACATATTTCGGCTATAGTTTTTGGACGAACCCACTCTTGATGTTGGTAATTAATATTTGTAATTACTTGAGCCAAAGGATCAAACCATAGGTTTGTACTGTCTTTTTTAAAGAGCAGTCCGCTTTCAATCAGATTGTAAGATTTAGAATCTGTTTTAGTAGCTGACAGAATATAAATACAAGTAAGTAATTCAAATAAAGTTAATTTTAACTTGGTCCTTTCTATAACTTTCTTATATTTTTTTATTTCTTCAAGAGAAATAAATTTATTACCCAACCAAAATCTATGACGAACATTATATAGGTGGGGACTTGTGAATGTGTTTACTTTTTCTTTATTTGCTTCCAAAAAGAACTTTAGAGATACTAAAAAACTATTTTTTCCATCACTTCCAATAACATTAATTACTTTATCAATCTGTTCTTCGGGATTGTTTAATTTTTCTAAAACTTTTTTGATTCTTTTGAGGTCTAGATTGATACGACGGCTATACTGCCTTTGAAGTTTTTTGTAGAGTATCGTTGAGGTCTGTAACATCGTTCATTTCAGATATATTCTTAACTTCTTTTTTCTTCAATAAAATTGATATTAGTGTAGAGATTGTGGATCTTAAATACTTTCTTTCTACCACAAGATCAATTCCACCATGATCTTTAACAAACTCTGCTGTTTGGAAATCTTCTGGCAGTTCTTCCTTTACGGTATTTTGTATTACTCTTCTCCCAGCGAATGCTATCACAGATTTGGGTTCTCCAATCAAAATATCGCCTAAGGCTGCGAAACTTGCTGATACACCACCCGTTGTTGGATTCGTCATTACCACAATGTAGGGTAAATTATTTTTCTTAAGTTCATTAACAGCTAAAACAGTTCTTGTCATTTGCATCAAAGCGATAGCGCCTTCCTGCATTTTTTGTCCACCAGAACAACTAAAAAATATAAATGGGGTTTTATTATTGATCGCATGCTGTACACCGTGAATAAAAGCTTCACCAGAGGCAGCACCAACAGCTCCACCGATAAAACTAAAGTTTTGTGCTCCTACGGTAATATGAGTATCATCCAATTTTCCATTGGCAATTAAAACTGCATCTGATTGTTTTGTTTTTTCTCTAGATTGTTTTAACTTTTCTGAATATTTAGGAAATTTTAAAGGATCATCTTTTGGTAGAGGTGTTTCTAAAATTTCATATTCTTTATTATCAAAAAATATTTTGAATCTTTCTTCACAGGTAAGTTTGTGATGAAAACCACAAGAAGGGCAAACGCTTAAGTTGTTAAAGAGGTCATCTTTGTAAATTAAATTTTTACATTCACATGTAGACCACAAAGTTTCTTTATTGTCGGATAATTTTTTTTTAAATAGCGATTTTATTCTTGGTTTGATAAATTTTGTTATCCAGTTCATTTTATTTTGTTCCTTAAGCTTTTTACCATTTTATTTAATTTTGTGACAGGATTTTGACGATTTTTTATTGAATCGCTAATTCCTTTACATAATGCGCTTCCCACTACCAAACCATCGGCTTTTTTAAAGGAAGCAATGGTTTTATCTGTGATTCCAAACCCAATCACTGTATTTTTTGATTTATTTATTCTTTTAATCTTATTGTAATTTTCTAAAATTTTTTTAGGAGAAACTTTTAATTTGCCGCCTGTAGTCGATAGCATGCTTATATAATAAATCATATCATGGGAACTTGCTATAATCTTTTTCATCCTTTCCTTAGATGTTGTTGGCGATAATAATTGAACGAAAGTGATTGAATTTTTTTTACATAATTTTGCAAATGGTTTGTTATCAGGCCAAGGAAGATCTACAATTATTAATCCACTAACACCAACTTGTTTGCATTTTTTAATAAATTTTCTCTCTCCATATCGATAGACCATTTGGTAGTATCCCATAAGAACACATGGTTTTGCATTTTTGCTTTTCTTATAGTTTTTAACTATTTGGAAAACATCTTTAAGTTTAATTCCTTTTTTTAAAGCTCTATGAGAACTATTTTGAATTTGAGGACCGTCTGCTGTGGGGGCGTTATGTGGAAAACCAACTTCTAAAATATCAGCGTGTTCAGATATCGATTTTAGAATTTCTAAGGATTTTTTTTTAGAATTATCACCGGCCACAGTATAGGTTAATAGGGCAGGCCTATTTTCTTTTTTGCACTTCTTGAAAGCTAAACCAATTTGAGATTTCATCTTGAGTAACTACCTAAACGTTTTTTGATAATATCCCTATCTTTCAGACTGTCTCCACAACTATTAACTACTATGATATTTGAGTTATCAAGTTTGGGAGCAATCTTTATTACTTCTGCAAAAGCATGAGCTGGTTCTAAGCTTGGAGAAATCTCTTCAAGTTCAGTAATTAATTTAAAAGCATCTAGTGCTTCCTCATCCGTTGCGTAAGTATATCTGGCTCTGCCAACATCCTTCAAAAGACAATGTATGGGACTTACAGAAGGATAATCGAGTCCGCTACTGATAGACTCAGTTTCATTAATTTGACCATCTGAATTTTGTACGCAATAAGCAGCTGCACCGTGAAGCACTCCTATTTTAGAATTTTTGCTTAAAGGCGCAGCATGAAGTTTGCTGTTCGATGGACCGCCGGCTTCAACTCCTATGAGTTCAACTTTATTTTTATTACAATCTATAAACTCACTCCAAAAACCATAAGCACTTGAACCTCCACCAACACAGTTAATCAATTTTAATTTGTTTGGTATCTCTCCAAATTCTTCTTCCAACTGAACTTTAAGTTCTCTAGAAATTTGAGCTGTACTCCACCCACAAATTTTTACGAAAATATTAGGTCCAACAAGGCTACCTATTCCCATGTGAACTTTATCACAATTTGACACCCAGTATCGAATACATTCGCTAACAGCATCTACTAGCGTTTTACTTCCAGAATTTACAGGAACAATTTCAGCACCATTTTTTTTTATTGAATCACAATTCGGCTTTTGTCTTTCAATATCTCTAGTGCCCATAAACACTTTACATCCAAGACCAAATTTTTTTGCAACCATGGAAAACATCTTTCCATTGTATCCAGCACCAGTATCGGTGCAGATATATTTTTTTTTTGCTCTTTTGCATAACATTGCGTGAGTGATAGCATTATATATCTTGTGGGCTCCTCCATTGGCATCAGAAACCATCTTAGCGTAAATTTGTGCGCCACCTAAGTGATCTGTAAGATTTTGTAGTTTGATAAATCTTGTAGGCTTTCCTACATAATTTTCATACAGACTATCTCTTTCCTTTATAAAACTTTTATCATTCCTAGATTTTGCAAATAATTTGGCCAAATCATCTATAGGCTTTTTGAGTGTTTCGGCAATGTAATTGCCGCCAAACTTTCCGTAAAAGCCATTAACATCTTGATCAATTAAAGGTATTCCTTTTTTAATTTTCATTCTTAAAATATGGTTAATTTTGCTATTGAGCAGACTGTATAATCTTTTTGATGTTTTGAACAGGGTCGCCTTCAATAATAGGTCTTCCTATTACGGCCAAACATTTATCATCTGCAATTTTTGAGAAATCAGCGTAACTCATAACCCTTTTTTGATCCTGTTTGTCTTCTCCACTTCTTATACCAGGACAAAATATCTTTAGTTCCTTTGATAAAGATCTAATTAGTGAAACATCTTGTGCAGACGCAATAACACCAGAAATACCAGCTTTGATAGCTAAGTTAACTAAAAGTTTGATTTGATTCCCTACAGAATTTTTTACACCTACGCCCTCAAGATTTGATTGAGATGTCAGAACGGTAACACCAAGCAATTCAATCGAGTCAGCAGCTTCTTGGGCAGCTTTTAACATTTCATAATTACCACTTGTGTGAACCGTTAGGTATTTTACGTTCTTTAAAGAAGCAATCGCAGCTACAGTCTTTTTTACTTGGTTTGGAATATCGTGAAGTTTTAAGTCTAGAAATATTTCTAAACCAAGTTCTTTGAATTTTTTTAAACCTTCCGTACCACAAATAGCATATAGCTCAGTACCGATTTTAACACCGGCAATTTGATCCTTAATTTTTTTTGTGGCATCAAGAGCTTTATCTAGAGAATTGAAGTCTAGGGCAACAAAAATATTTTTTTTCAATTTATTTTGCTCTCTTTTTTATTGATCTTATTTTTTAATTCTTTTGACATTTTAAATGCTATAGATTTTCTTTCTTGAGTTTGAATTTGTTCTCCCGTGCGAGGATTTCTTGCGTTTAATCTTGCCTTAATTTTTTTTTGGGAAAATCTTCCAAAATTTCTTAGTTCAATGCTTTTATGATCTTTTACCCCGTCAACTATAGTGTTTACTATTATATTAAGAATTTTTTCTAACTCAGATTTTTTAATTTTTCGGTGAATTTTGTCTGATAATTTTGAGATTATCTCAGATCTCACCATATCCAATTATTTTTTTTCCTTCTTCTTTTTGGAACTAAATACTTTGCCTAATATATCGCCTAAAACACGACCAGAACTAGTACCGTCTTTACCATACTTTTTAATAGCAACTTTTTCATTATGTTTTTCTAACTCCTTGATTGATAGCCCTGCTTTTCTCTTTTCCTTATCTAGATCAACAATCATACAGTCCACTTTATTTCCTTTAGTAAAAATTTCCGGTCTGCAGTCTTCTATTTCCTTTGCTAATTGATTTTTCTTTATTGTTACTAGAAGATTTTTATCATTACCTACAGATACTTTAATTCCATTCTTTAAAACTTCTCTGACTGTTGTCGTAATAATTTCGTTATTATTTTTCTTTAAGAAGAAATCAAAAGGATCTTTTTCAAGTTGTTTTATTCCCAGTCTTATTTTTTCTTTCTCAGTATCTATCTCAAGCATTTTTGCTTTTACCGATTCATTTTTCTTAAATTTTTTTAAATTTTCTTCTGTTTCCTGCCAGGAGATATCTTTATAATGTATCATTCCATCAAACTCTGAATTTTCTATAGAAACAAACAGAGCAAAATCTGCTATGTTTTTAATTTTAGTATTTACAACTGATCCTGCTGGATATTTTTTTACGAAAGCAGTCCATGGATTTTCAAGAACATCTTTGTAGCTTAGAGAAATTCTTCTTTTTTCTGTATCTAGTTCAATTACTTTTACCTTTATTTTCTGAGAAGAAGATAAAATTTTGCTTGGATGAATGTTTTTTTTAGTCCAAGAAAGACAGGATTGATGAACAAGGCCTTCCAAACCCTCTCCTAGTTTAACAAAGGCTCCATAATCAACAACTTTGGTTACTACTCCATCATAAATCTTTCCAACTTTATATTTTTTTTCTAAATTTTCATACGGATCAGTATGCATTTGTTTTACTCCGCAGCTTATTCTTTTTGTTTCTGAATCAATTTTTATTATTTTTACCTTAATAGATTGTCCAATCGACAAAAGATCAGAAGGTTTGTTTACTCTTGAATAGCTAAGGTCCGTAACGTGTAATAAAGCGTCTGCACCATTTAAATCTAAAAATGCGCCCCAATCCAAAATTGATTTTACTTGTGCATCAACGATGTCACCTTCTTTTATTCTTGATAAAACATTTTCTAATTCCTTTTGTCTTGTTTTAGCCAAAATGGCTTTTCTTGAAACAACAATGTTTCCTCTTATTTTATCAAGTTTGACACATAAAAATTTTTGAGGGACGTTCATTAAATGATCCATGTTCTTTATGGGCTTGGTGTCAACTTGCGATCCAGGTAAAAAACATAAACAGGAATCTATATTTACTATAAATCCGCCCTTGACCTTATTAGTAATTACACCTTCAACTTCCTTTTGGGTTTCAAAAGCTTTTTCCATCTTTTTCCAAGACCCAACTCTCCTTGCTTTTTCTCTAGAAATAACTATTTCATTTTTATAACTTTCCAATCTATCTAAAAAAACCTCGATCGTTGAACCAATTTTCAGACTGTCCATTTCTTTAGTCGCTTTGAATTCCTCAACGGGTATAGCTCCTTCAAATTTGCTTCCTGCTATTTCACATAAAACAAATTTTTTTCCAATTTCAGATATTTTTGCTTTTATAATCGTGGATTCCTTAAGAGAATTTTTTTTGAAAGATTCTTCCAAAAGAGCCTCAAACTCCTTAACATCTTTCTTTTTTGCTACTTCTGTTTCCATTTATTTGTTTAGCTTTTTATCCATTATTTTTTTTACTTTCAAAAAGCTCCCTCTTATAGATAAGTTGGTTGTATTTATCAAGATAGAATCCTTGGTTTTTTTAAGCTTAGAATACCGTCTAGAACGATCTTCCATGTCTCTTCGTTTTAAATTTTTTAAAATTTCAGAATATTTAACTTTTTTTCTTAATTTTTTTAGCTCCTTAAATCTTCTTTTTGCCCTTTCATCCACACGTGCTGTTACATAAAATTTGAAATCTGCATCTTTAATAATTTTGGAATTAATATCTCTGCCATCCAAAATTGAACCATTAAATTTTTTAGGAGGATGGTAAGCTAAGTTCTTTTGAAATTTTATAACCATCTTTCTTACCCTTAGATCTTTTGCAATTTGCGAAGCAATATATGCCACTTCATCTGTGAGTAAATTTCTATTTTTTAATTTTTTTAAATTGATTCTTTTACTTATTTTTTTTAAAAATTTAATTTTGTTAGTTGGTTTTCTATCTATAATTTGTTTGGCCATATATCTATAAATTTTTCCAGTATCGCAATATAGAAGATTATAATTTTTCGCAAGCATTTTAGATATTGTGCCTGCACCCGCAGCACTAGGAGAGTCTATACCTACTTTAATTTTTCTTTTTAGTCTCAAATTTTCCTCCTAAAGCAGTAATCGTTGATAAAAAATTTGGACAACTAGTTCCAACTTGTTCAAAATTTTTAAGGTTTGCTTTAATACCGGTTAATAAACTTAAAATTGCTGCAGACATTAAAATTCTATGGTCAAGAATTCCAGAGACAACAATTCTTTTATTACCAACATCTAAATTTGGATTTCCGTAAATTTTCATTTTATTTTTTGATGCAAGACTTTTTATCCCAATTTGTTTTAAAATCTTCTGCATCTCTTTAATACGATTACTTTCTTTATTTGCAAGATCTTCTATACCTTTAAAAGTTGAGGTTCCAGGCAAAAGTGATGCTATTGCAAACATGAGAGGAAATTCATCTTGGCAACTTACAAAAAATTTTTCGCTTACATTTAATGATCTAATTTTACTACTTGTAACATGAACATCGGCTACTATTTCGTTGCCTTGATTTTTTTTATTTTTAAAACTTATTTTTCCTTTGTGCTTTCGAATTATATTAAAAAAACCAATACGTGTAGGATTAATATGGACTTGTTTTAATATCACTTTTGAATTTTTACTTAGGAGGCACAGTCCTGCATAAAAACTTGCAGAAGAAGGATCTCCCGGAACAGAGATATTGATTGGATTTAAGCTTTTTTTGCCTTTAATTTCAATAAGATTTTGATTACCTTTTTTTACCCTGATCGTTTGAGTGTTATGTTTCAGCATTCTTTCAGTGTGATCCCTACTTTTTATCTTTTCAACTATTAAAGTCTTACCGTAGGAATTAATTGCAGCAAGTATTACAGCCGATTTAATTTGACTTGAAATACCGGCATTAAATTTAAATCCAACTGGCATTTCTGATGAAACTAAAGTTAGAGGAAAATAAAATTTATTTTTAGGGAAGAATTTAGTGCCAAAAAGTTCCATTGCTTTAATAATTTTCAACATACTTCTTTTGTTAAGACTTTTATCACCAGTGAGTCTCACTTGAATATTTGGATTTGTGCTACACACTCCAAATCCCAATAATCGAGCAGCGGTACCCGAATTACCAAAATTTAATATTGTATTTTTTTTGCAATAAAAACTTCCCAAACCTTTACCGTAAATTTCATACTGTCCTTTGTTGATTTTTTTAATTTTGCAATTCAATTTCCTTAAACAATTGATCGTAGAAAGTATATCTTCTGATTCCAGGACGTTTTTAATTTTTGAGACACCTTCACAGATTGAAGCGATAATAAAACTTCTTTGTGAAATTGATTTATCAGAATCGACTTTAATGCTTTTGTTGAATCTATTAATTTTTTCTTTAAAAATTACAGAAAAATGTTCCTTTGTCATTTTGATTAACTGTCAAAAGAACCAAAATACAATTCTCTAGCCTTTGTGGATTTTAAGATATCTTTTGGTTTTCCCTCAGCTATTATTGTATGTTCGCCAATTACATAAGCTCTATCTACGATTGCAAGAAGATTTTGAACTTGGTGATCTGTTATCATAACTCCGCAACCATAAGCCTGAAGTTTCAAAATAAACTTTTGAATATCTTGAACTATAATTGGGTCTAGAGCGGCCATCGGTTCGTCCAGCAGAATTACTTTTGGATTGTTAATTAGTGTTCTGGCTATTTGAAGTCTACGAACCTCTCCACCGCTGAGCACAGAGGTATTTAAACTACGTAAATGTTGTAAATTAAATTCGTTCAACAATTTTTCAACAATCTCTTTTTGCTTTTGTTTTTGTTTTACTGATAATTGACAAATACCCAAAAGGTTGTCGTATACACTCATGTTAAATACATTTCGATACTGACTTAAATAAGTGATACCAAGTTTTGCTCTTTCATGTATGGGTTTTTCAGTAATATCTTTTTGACTCAACAATATATGCCCAGAGTCTACTTTGTATTGCCCAATAATAGTTCCATACAACGTGGATTTTCCAGAGCCATTTGGTCCAACCAAACCAATGATTTCGCCAGGATATACTTCTAAATTAATTTTTTTTAGAACAGGTCTTCCGGTGAAGGATTTGCTCACACCTTTTACTTGTAGTATTGGCTTATTTTTTTTAAATTTTATTATTCTAAAGTTTTTTCTCATTTAAAATTTTGTTTTAATATTCACTCTTTCATCATTATACATGCTTATCTTTAAATTCTTAGTATTTAAATCAAAATCTAACTCATCAGCTTCTAAATTTGCTTGTGGACCCTCACCTCTAATATTTCCATCGACCAACAATTGATTTTCGTAATTATTAAATAATGCTCTATCTGAAAATAAAACGTTTTGTAAATAGTCCATTCTTACATTATCTGAAAAATTCATATCATTCGTAACATTATTGAATATTCCAGTGTCGGCAATTATTGTTAAAACAGTTTTGTCTTTAAAGGAAAATGTGCACTTTATTTCTTCCATATGTATAACTTCCGGTCTCTCTTTTTCAAATTGCGCATATTTTGAGCCTATAACAAATCTGTTACCGCTACTATCTATTCCTTCATATTCTACATCTTCAAATTTATTAATATTCTCTTCGACAAATTCTTCTTGAGGAATTTTTTCCTTTTTAACCTCTTTTAAGTTTTGTTTTTTTTGAATATTAGAAAAATAAGTAAAAAATATAATAAGAAATCCGACAAGAATTAGAGTTAACTGAACAAATCTTCTTTTACTAGCCATAGGTTTATTTCATACCATATTTTAACAGAGAATGAATGTGCAGTATTCCTTTGGGTTTAAAAATACCCCTTCTTTTTTTGTAATCCAAGTCAGAAGATACTACTAAGCTGGTAATTTTTTTATCATTCATAACAGAAAGAGCCTTGGCAGCTGAAACGCTTTCTCCTATGTGCATAGGTCTTTTGGTCATTAAGGCTGTAATTTTAGTTTTTCTTGAATAATTTTTTGCCCCCCGTCTTATATCTCCATCGGTAACTATTCCAACTGTTTTTTTATTTTTTATAATAATTCCTATTCCTAAATTTTTTTTACTAATAATTTTTACAGCACTTACTATATTATTATTAAAATTTATTAATGGAATTTTATTTCCTGTTAACATTACATCTTTCACTAACAATAATGTTTTTCCAATGTTTCCTCCAGGGTGATAAATTTTAAATCTTTCTTTAGTAAATTTTTGTTTGCTTAGTAGCGCAGACATCAAACAGTCACCCAATAAAAGAGTTATTGATGTACTCGAACTTGGAACCATGCCAATCGGGTCCGCTTCTTTTACTTTTGGAATAAGAATAGGAATGTCACTTGCTTTAATTAATAAACTATCTTTTCCAGAAGCAACTCCAATAACTTTAATTCCAAATCTATTTGCGTATTTTAATAAGTTGGTAAGTTCCGAGGTGTTACCTGAGTAAGAAAAAACAACCAAGACATCTCTTCTGTCGATTTGACCTAGATCTCCGTGTATAGCTGAATTTGGATCAAGAAAAAAAGAACTTATACCTACCGAAGAAAGTGAAGCACTTACTTTTCTTGCTATCAATCCTGATTTTCCAACCCCCGAACAAACAACCTTGCCCTTGGCTTTATGTATAGTCTCAACTGCTCTTATAAAATCTTTATTAAAAACCTTATTGATTTTTTTTAATTCTCTAATTTGTATGCGGGCAGACTTTTTTGCTATTTCTATATAATTTATTTTTGGCATTAATGTTCAAATATATCAAATTTAAATCCCGACTGATCCAATGCAATTCTTGTGTCCAAGAAAGTTATACAATTTTTATATAAGCTCATTCGATTTTCTCTCTTTAACATTTTTTCAAGCTCAGATTTTATTTTGTGAAGAAAAACCACATCATTCGCAGCATATTCTAACTGCTTATCACTCAACTCATTTATATCTTTGTTCCAATCACTGCTACTAATTCTTTTGTCCAAAGTTTTATTGCAAAACTCGTAAACTAAATTTTTAAGACCGTGTTGGTCCGTATATGTTCTAACAACCTTACTTGCGATTTTAGTATCAAAAATATTCTTTACTTTGCATTTTAAAAAGTACTCCAAGGCACTTTTATCAAATCTAAGAAAATGACCAATTTTTAAAATTTTCTCATTTTCTAAAATAGAAACAAGATTTGGAGCCTTATAACTTTTCCGGTCCGGTTGTATAATGTAGACAACGCCGTTTTGATCACAGATTTGAATTAGACTTAATTTATCTCTTTCAGGGATTTGTAAACCCGTAGCTTCAGTGTCAATGGCAATAGATTCTTTAAGTGAATTAGCTACTTCTTTTGTGATGTCTCCTTGAAATTTATGTATTTTTGCCATACCTATTCTTCAATACCATGAATAATTACCCAATAGCAACAATCCTTGGTGGTGGTGGTTTTATAGGAAGATATCTTGTCCGAAATTTGACCAAGAAAAACTTTAGATGCATCATTCCGACTCGAAATCCCTTTACAAAAGGCTATTTGAAGACTCAAGCGCCAGCAGGAGCTATAGAAATTATTAATTTTAGCAAAAAAAATTTTGATGAAATTAAAAACGCCATCAACAATTCGGATGTTGTTATAAATCTTTGTGGAATTTTATACGAAAACAGAAAACAAAAGTTTAATACGATCCATGCGGATTTGCCGGAAACAATCGCAAACTTATGTACACAAGCCAATGTAAAAAAATTTATTCATGTAAGCGCAATTGGTGCTAGCAAAGAATCTAAATCAAAATATCAACAATCGAAATTTTTAGGAGAGGAAAAGGCTCTGAATAATTTTAAAAATACCGTTGTGATTAGACCAAGCGTTGTTTGTGGTAGCGAAGATAATTTTACTAATTTATTTGCTAAATTGAGTGTCTCACCAATTATCCCTGTGGTTAATATGAATTATAAATTTCAACCTATTTTTGTAAATGATGTTGCAAGAACTATTCTAAAAGCTATCGAGGCTAAAAATAACGAAGGAAAAATTTATGAAGTTGGTGGAGAACAAGTAATCAATTTTGGAGATATGGTGAAATTAATTTTAAGAATAATTGGAAAAAAAAGATTGGTTGTAGAAATGCCAATGACTCTTGCTAAAATACAAAGTGCGCTTTTAGGTTTACTTCCAATTCCTCCAATTTTAACAAAAGATCAGTGTTTAATATTATCAGAAAAAGACAATATAGTTTCAGGCAATCATTTAACTCTTAAAGATTTAAACATAAAACCAACGGACGTAGAAAAAGAAATGGAAAAGTGGTTATGGCGCTATCGTTCAGGCGGAGAATTTGCCAAAGTTTAGACAGACAATTATAATCAATTAATGGATTTACTTTTTATTCTTATTGGTATTGGGCTGGCTATTTTTGTTATCCTAGTCTCTTACAGGTCTATCTCTCGAGGCATTAAAGCAAAGTCAAAGTTAAAAGAAAATCAATCAAGTGAAGACGAAGAAATACTTGAGAAGCTGAAAAGAAAAAATCTAAGCTCGGAAGATCTTAAAAAAATGTACGATGATCTTCAGAAAAAGAAAAAAGACGATTTATAAACCAATTTGGTTAGGAATAATTATATAGTGAATTGCCAACACAATCCCAACTGATACGCTTAATCCAAAAACCATTTTAATAAAATCTTTACCGATAAGTGGAAACACGTATTTAAACTTATAGTCTTTATTCATTGTGGCGATTGCTAATTCCCTTCCACACAATAAGCCTACAAATACCCAGGTAGTAGACATAGGAAGGTCGTTTAGTTCTTTAAAGTAATACAAGACTATAGCATAAACTGTATTGATGATTGTAGCACTCCGAGCATACCTTGTGCCCGTTTTATCCAAAACAACTTTTTGTATTGGACCACCATGAATGTAAAAAATATAAAAAAGAAGAATTGTAAAAAAAACAAGAACAGTTATTAGCAAGGAAATATCAAGTTTTCTTGGCAAGTAGACAGCAATATTTGCAACATCATGCATAAGCCATGCCGCCCACAGATATGCGGAGCTTACCCAAACGGCATTTCGCCAAAAAGTAATTTTCCATCCAGTGGTAATTTCATCAAATTTTTCATTGATAAACTTGGAAATAACAATCCAACAAACATAAGCAAAAACAGCAGCAAGGCCATAACCAACAACACTTTTTACAAGCATTTTTTCCAAAACAACTGTTGAAGCAAAAGCAGATAATACTAAGAAAGTCGTTGAAACTGGAATTCCAACCCTTGTTAGTAATAACAATATTCCAGGAGCCAAGGCGTGATACCACTGGATCTCTAGATAAGGAATTCTTGTTAATCTTCCATAAGAAATATCTCCATCATATGTCCACCAACCATAGCTTATTGTAACAATCATAGCTAAAGAGGCAGCACCCGCTAAAGTATACCATTTAAACCATTTTGACTTTGACGCGATGAAAGTACCTAGGGTTTGAACGGAATCATTTGCAATTACAGACCAGCCAGCTAGTCCAAAACCGATAATTGTGTAGATTGATGTTAGCTCCATAAATTTATTTCAGAATAAACCTTCAGAACAATTAATCTACTAGAAAATTCAACTATTTTTAGAATGTATAGGGTGAAACTCTAACGTTTATAATATTAAAAAATTTTGTCTAGCTGTATTTTTGAATTATTTCTTATTAAAAAGATTATCTAGAAGCTTTAACTTTCTTTTCTATGAAAGCTGGAACGTCGTCTTCTTTATCAATCAGCTCTTCCTTTGGATTTTTAGGCTGGAAAGCATACAACACGTGTAGCTTGCAATAAGAAAATCCTTCAATAGGTGATCTGCCACAAAAGTAAAACCCTTCTTCATCAGGATGTCCGATAGGCCATCTACAATTTTTATCACCCAATTCTTCTAATTTTTTTGGATTCTCAGGCTTGAAGTTTTTATCTAAAAGAAGGGATTTAAATCTACTTTTTTTACTTATCTGTTTTTCACCTTTGTTCTCACCGCTTACAATCTCTCTTCTTGGTGATTGTGATTTTTTAGAAGGGGCTCTTGCGGCAAGCTTAAGTCGATGCGCCTTTCCAATAACAGCGTTTCTTGTCGTATCGCCTAAAATTTCGGCAATTTGACTTGCGGTATGCCCTTTTTCCCACAATTTCTTTAGCTTTTCCTCTTTATCTTGGGTCCAACTCATTTTTTAGGAAACTATATTTAGTTTCCATGTTCTAAACTATTACATAATCTAGTAGTATTAAAATGAAATAGCTTTAAATCTGTTTAAAAGAAAAGTTTTTCACAGAAAAATTATTTTTTGAAGTTATAAGACTACGTATGGTTGAAATTAGTAAAAAATATAAACTAAAAAATACAATAAGATTTAGTTCAATAAATTGGATAGGGCTTTGGACCCTTTATAAAAGAGAAGTTTTTAGATTTCTAGTTGTGTGGGTTCAAACTCTTTTGTCACCCATAATTTCTTCTCTTCTGTTTCTTTTGGTTTTATCGGTAGCTATTGGAAGCAATAGATCTGATGTGCTGGGTTTCCCTTTTATAACCTTTTTGGCTCCCGGATTAATAGCAATGCAAGTAATTCAGCAATCTTTTTCTCATTCTTCATCTTCCTTCATGATAGGGAAAATACAGGGAAGCATAGTAGATATTTTGTACGCACCTTTGTCAGCTGGCGAAGTTATAACTGCAGTTGCCCTAGCTTCTACAACTAGAAGTTTTATGATTGGAATTGTATCCATATGCATATTTTATTTTTTAGTGGATATAGAAATTAAAAATTATTATTCCCTGATTTTCTTTACCTTTGCTTCATCTTTTACACTTGGCTGCGTGGGAATCATCGCGGGTTTATGGGCTGAAAAATTTGATCACATGGCCTCTGTAACAAATTTTATAATTATACCTCTATCATTTCTATCCGGAACTTTTTATACAATTGACAATTTACCTCCATTCCTTCAAACAGTAAGTAAGTGTAATCCATTTTTTTATATGATTGATGGATTTAGATACAGCTTTTTAGAAAAATCGGACGGATCAATTTTTGTTGGAGCAGTCTATCTAATCGGATTAGCAATTGCGCTATGGCTTGCATCCTACTTGCTTTATAAAAAAGGGTATAAAATAAAATCTTAATTATTCATGAGCGCTCTAGTTAAAAACTATAACAGAAGAAAAATTGCCTTTAAAAGAGGCAAGGGTAGTTTTTTATATTCAACTAATGGTAAAAAATATTTGGATTTTGTTCAAGGCATAGCAGTTAACTCTCTGGGTCACGCAAATTCTTATCTAACCAAAGCAATGAATAAACAGGCCAAGAAAGTTTGGCATGTTTCAAATGCATTTATCATTCCCGAAGGAGAAAAACTTGCAAAAAGATTAACAAAAAAAACTTTTGCAGATTATGTGATGTTTCAAAATAGCGGTGTCGAAGCAACAGAGGCCGCTATAAAGGTTGTAAGAAGATACTTTTATTCAATTGGAAAACCTCAAAAAAACAGAATTCTTTGTATCAAAAATTCTTTTCACGGAAGAACTTTGGCAGCAATTTTTGCTAGCGGATCAAAAAAGATGACCGAGGGATTTGGACCTAAAGTACCTGGATTTGATCATTTTAATTTTGGCGATCATAAAGGTTTGAAAAAAGCTATTACAAAAAAAACAGCTGCAATAATGTGCGAAACAGCAATGGGAGAGTCGGGAATTAAAGTTATACCCGATTGGTGTTTAAAAGATTTAAGAAAAATTTGTAATAAGAAAAAAATCTTATTAATTCTAGATGAGGTTCAATGTGGAATAGGAAGATCGGGAAAATTTTTTGCTTTTGAACACGCAAAAATAAAACCTGATATTGTGCCAATTGCCAAAGGAATAGGAGGTGGTTTTCCAATTGGAGCGGTTTTAATGAATAAAAAAGTAGCATCCGCCATGACACCAGGATCACACGGAAGTACTTTTGGTGGAAATCCTTTAGCTATGAGCGTAGGTAATGCCGTGTTAGATCAAATATTTAAAAAAGGTTTCTTAAAAAATGTGCAGAAATCTTCCAAACATTTTATCTTTGAGTTAAACAAAATAAAGGAAGATTATCCGCAAATAATCAAGGAAGTCAGAGGGATTGGTTTACTGATAGGCTTGCAGCTTTATAATGATCAAACCAGATTTATAAAAAAATTAGAGGATAATAAATTGCTTACAATGAGAGCAGGAGAGAATGTAGTCAGAATCCTGCCTCCTTTAAATGTTAAAAAACAAGAAATAGATCTTGCAATAAAAATTATAAGAAAAGTTTGTGATAAATTAAACTATGAATAATTTTATAAATATCTCTGATTTGTCAAATAATGAATTAAGAGCCATTATTGATGGCGCTAAAAAAAGAAAGTCTGAAAGAGGAGAAAAACCTAACTCCCAGCCTGATGCGGATCAACCAATTCAAGGAAAGACTATGATTATGTTTTTTGCAAAACCTTCAACAAGAACAAGAATTTCTTTTGACCTAGCAGTTAAACAACTGGGTGGATCATCCATTATACTAAACCAAGATGAAATTCATTATGGCAAGGGGGATGAAACGATAAAAGATACAGCTAAAGTTCTTTCTCAGTATGCAGATATTCTTATGATAAGAACAGACTCGCACAAAGATATTAATGAGTTTAAAAAATATTTGGAAATTCCAATCATCAATGGACTTACTAGCTTGAGTCATCCATGTCAGATTATGGCCGACATTTTAACTTTTGAAGAGTCAAAGGGAGATATAGAGGGAAAGACCATTGCTTGGCTTGGAGATGGAAATAACGTTGCCAATTCTTTTATTGAGGCAGCTAATAAATTTAAATTTGAATTAAGAATTGCATGTCCTAAAAAATATCAACCTGATAAAAAAATAGTGGAAACGGCTAAAAAAAATAATTGTAAACTTTTAATTACAGAAGATCCTTATAAAGCAGCAAAAGATGCAGACTGTGTTATGACAGACAAATGGATATCTATGAGTGATAAAGGGGATAAAAAGAAAAAAAAGAAAATTCTTAAAAAATATCAGGTAAATAAGAAAATCATGAAGTCTGCAAAATCAGATGCAATTTTTATGCATTGTCTTCCCGCAAGCAGAGAGGAAGAAGTAACAAGTGAGGTTATGGATGGAAAACAGTCAGTCGTTTGGCTGCAAGCCTTTAATAGAATTCATGCGCAAAAAAGTATTATCGAATGGTGTATGAAATAAACTAAGGTTTTGGAAGCGGACTATCGCTCTGAGAGTTCATATAAATTATTACCGAAGCTCTATCTTTCTCATTTTTTAAACCTGCAAAAGCCATCTTGGTTCCTTTTATGTGTGCTGCTGGCTTGATTAAAAATCCATTCATCTCTTCGTAAGACCAAACTTTACCGTGGGCCGCAAGTGCTTTTGAATATTTGTAACCAGAGGCAGATCCTGATTTTTTGCCTAATACACCGTATAGAGCTGGACCTATTTTATTTTTGCCTCCTTTTGCAACCACATGACACGCGGAACATTTCTTAAAAACTTTTTGTCCATGTTCTATGCTGCCTAATGCTAAAAAATCTTTTATATTTAAACTCCCAGAAGTAGAGGATTTTACGCTTGCTGTTTTTACAGCTGGAGCTTCTATTTTGTAAGCAGCTTCAGAGGGCTTTTCTATATGGAATATTAAATCTGTGATTTTATCTATTCCAAAAACAACCAAAACTGTAAAAATAATTGCAGCTATAATTTTATTTATTTCAAAACCGTTCATAAATTTGGTAGTTAATACATTAAATATATCATGAGTTAATTAAAAAAGACTTAAAATAAATTAACCATCATTGCGTCCTTGAGCCGCACAAATATTTATGACAAGCACAGTTATTATAATTCCATCTCGTTTAAAGGCTAAAAGACTTCCTAATAAGCCATTAAAACTTATTAAAGGCAAAGAAATCATATTGCATGTTTACAATTTAGCAGTTAAATCAGGGGCTGGTGAAGTATTAGTCACAACACCCGACAAAACAATTTCAGAATTAATCGACAGCAATGGAGGAAAATCATTTCTTTCAAAAGAGTCACATGAAACCGGTACAGATAGAGTATTTGAAGCATTTAAGAGTTTTTACTCTAGTGAACCTAAGATAATAATTAATCTGCAAGGAGATATGCCAAACCTTGATCATAATTCTATTTTGCTTCTTAGCGATTATTTAAATAAAGGTCTTTGCGATGTAGCTACTTTGGCTTCATCTTTAAAAAACAAATCAGAAATCGAAGACAAAAACGTTGTAAAAGTTTTTACAAACAATAATATTGAAAAATCAGGATTTTCTGAGGCTTTAGATTTCAAAAGAGTAGTAGATCAAACCAAAAATAAATTCATCTATCATCATATTGGAATTTATGGCTTTACTAGCAAAGCTTTAATAAGGTATGTAAATTTAAAAAGAAGTAAACTAGAATTAGAAAGAAATTTAGAACAGATGAGAGCTTTAGAAAATAATATGAAAATTCATGTTGGTCACATACAGTCCAGTCCTCTCGGGATTGATACTGAAAAAGACTTTCTCGAAGTAAAAAAGAGTATGGAGCAATAATGCCAAAAGATAAAATTGCATTTCAAGGTGAGAAAGGGGCTTATTCACACTTGGCCTGCGAAGAGATTTTTCCCGGTGCTTCTATCAAAACGTGCTCAACTTTTGAAGAAACTTTTAAAACAGCACATGATGATGAAAGTTATAAAGTAATTATTCCGATAGAAAATTCTTTAGCAGGAAGGGTTGCAGACATCCATTATTTATTGCCAAAATATAAATTACAAATTTATTCTGAACATTTTCAAAAAGTTGAACACAATCTTTTAGTAAAAAAAGGTACAAAACTGAGCGACATAAAATATGTTCGAAGTCATGCGCAAGCCATAGATCAATGTCAAAAAATTATTATAAAAAATAAATTTAAAACAATAATTTCTGCAGATACAGCAGGTTCAGCCAAAGAGCTTTCAAAAAGCAAAGACAAATCAATAGCAGCAATTGCGTCAAAGCTTTCTGCAAAAATATACGATCTTGAGATCCTGGAAAAAAATATTGAGGATGACAGCGGGAATGTTACTAGATTTTTGATTATGGGAAAAAGCGTTAAACAACCAGAATATGAAAAAAGTAAAAAATATATTACCAGTTGTATATTCAGGGTAAAAAGTATTTATGCTGCGCTTTACAAATGTCTTGGGGGCTTTGCTACAAATCAGGTAAACCTTACAAAATTAGAAAGTTTTTCTGTAAAAAACACATTTGAACAAACAAACTTTTACTTGGATTTAGAAGGACATATTGAAGATTCTAAAGTTCAGAAAGCATTAGAAGAGTTGGGTTTTCATACTCAAAGCTTGAATATTCTGGGAGTTTACGAAGCTTCTCTGTTTAGACAAAAGAAATAGTCCACAAATCCCAGATTCGAGACTTGTAGAATTCAATTTGATATTGATATAATAATTTGGAGGCCATTCAGGCGGTTTCGATATGTTTAATGTGTCAGGGTGTAACAACAGCAGCACGGACTTTTGAAAGCGGGTTGTTTGGTCTCCTGAAGAATGAACAAGAATAAATCAAAAATTTTAGCTTTAAAATACAGGCCTCGTATATTTAAGGAATTGATCGGTCAGGAAGTAATTGCTGAAACTATTTCTAACGCAATAAAATTAAACAAAACTCCCAACGCATATCTTTTAACCGGTATTAGAGGTGTAGGAAAAACAACGACGGCTCGACTAATTGCGAAAGCTTTAAATTGTTCGAAACACGCTGATAAAGGACAAATGTGTAGCGAAGGAGATATTTGCAATCACTGTCAAGAGATCGAAAATTCAAATCACATTGATGTACTAGAAATGGACGCTGCATCCAAAACCGGTATCGACGATGTCAGAGAACTGATTGAGAATTCAAAATACAATCCCACAAGCGCGAAATATAAAATATTTATTATAGATGAGGTTCATATGCTTTCCAAACAAGCTTTTAATGGTTTGTTAAAAACATTGGAAGAACCTCCTGCAAAACTCAAGTTTATATTGGCCACTACAGAAGCCAGAAAAATCCCGATAACAGTTTTATCTAGATGTCAAAGATTTGATTTAAAAAGAGTTAGCTTACAGATTATTTCTGATCATCTAAAAAAAATATCTAAAATAGAAAACGGAAAAATATCTGATCAAGCTTTAGATTTATTAGCAAGAGCATCCGAAGGATCGGTTAGAGATGCTATCTCTTTACTCGATAGAGCTCTAATTTTTCAAAGTCTAAAAGCCGATAAGATTATAGATGAAAAAGAGACTAGAAAAATGCTTGGTTTAGTTGACAAATCAAAATTAATTCATTTATTAAAACATGTATTTCAGGGTGATGAAAAAAGTGCTTTGAAACAGTTTAAGGAAATTTTTGACGAAGGTTTGGATGCAAAATTTTTTTTAAATGATATTTTGGAACTTATTTATCTATTTAGTAGAAGAATTAATCTGGGACCCATTGGAAAGGACCTATTTATTTCTGAAAGCGAATTAGAATTAATAGAAGAAACCAGTAAAAATTTAAACACACAAGATACAGGTTTATTTTGGCAGCTAACTATAAAAACTATTGAAGATTTAAGGGCGGTATCTAGTGAAAAAGTGGCATTGGAGATGTACTTAATCCAATTAATGCACGTTAAAGGATTGGATGAGCAGGAGTCTATTAGGAATTTTCCATCATCGTTAAGCAGTGATCCGATAGCACCCCAAAAAAAAATTGATGACAAAAAAAAAGATCCAAACTTAGCAAACCCAGCAAAAGATCAACTAAAAAGCATAGAACAAATAAAAGCTTTTAAAGATAAAAATTTAGAAAGCGATATTGATCACGAGAATAAATTTGAAGTCAGGTCTTTTTCTGATTTGGTTGCTATGGCTGAAAGAGACAAGGATATGGAATTAAAATATGATCTTGAAAGGAATGTCAAGTTGGTAAGATTTGAACATGGAAAAATTGATATAAATTTTAATGAAAATCTGAACAAAAATTTTATAAAGAAATTATCACAGAGCTTATTTAAATGGAGCAATAAAAGATGGATTATAACTCTTAGCAAAGAGGAGGGGCAAAAAACATTATATGACAAAAAGATTGAAACAAAAAAGAATTCTTTAGAAAGAGAAAAACAAGATTCCCTTTATAAGGAAATTTTAGATATATTTCCTGACGCAGATCTAACTGATGTGAAAGAAGATCGTGAGTGATTTTTCAGACATGATATCAAAGGCTAAAAAGATCCAAGAACAAATGAAGGAAGTACAAGAAAATTTGAAAAAAATAGAAGTAGAAGGTATTGCGGGAGGTAACCTGGTAAAGGTTATACTTAAAGGCGATTATGAAATGAAATCAATTTTAATTAATCCAGCAGCGAAAAGTGAAAAAGAAGAAATTATAAATGATTTAATTGTTGCGGCTCACAATGATGCTAGAGAAAAGCTGAAAAAAAAAACTTCCGAAGAGCTTTTAAAAGCTACCGGAGTTTCAAATTTACCACTTGATTTTAAAATGCCCTTTTAAATGGACAATCAGATTTCAGAAATAGAAGAACTAATCAAACAATTTTCTAAGCTACCAGGGCTTGGTCCGAAATCTGCGAAAAGGATAATCTTGAAGCTTATTAATAATAAAGACAATATGATTAAGCCTTTAGCGAGATTGTTAGCAAATGTTTATAAAAATATAGCCCGATGTAATGACTGTGGAAATCTCAAAATAATAGATAAAAAATGCATATGTGAGACAAGCTCCAACAGCCACGACAAGATCTGTGTAGTTGAAAATTTAGCTGACATGTGGGTAATTGAGTCTGCGAATATTTTTAAAGGTCACTTTCATATCTTGGGTGGCACACTGAATTCTGATGAAAAGTATGAACAAAAAAATCTATTAATAGATTCACTCGTTAAAAGAATTAAAAAGAATAATTTAAAAGAAGTTATTATTGCTACCAGCGCTACTGTTGAAGGCCAAACAACAGCTCACTACATTGAAGATGTTATTAAAAACGATAAAGTAAAAGTATCCAAACTTGGACAAGGTTTGCCGGTTGGAGGCGAAATAGAACAATTAGACGATGGAACATTAGTATCAGCCTTTAAAAATAGAGTTCCAGTTTCTACTGATTAGCTTTTTTTTCCAATCTTCTTTTATGCAACAAAGGCTCTGTATATCCGGATGGTTGTTCTCTTCCTTTAAACACCAAATCACAAGCAGTTTGAAAAGCTATCGAGCTATCAAAATCTGCCGACATTTTTTTATAGGATAATCGTCCATATCGATCGTAAGCAGGATCATCTTTGTTTTGGTCATCAACGATTTTTGCCATTTTTTTCATAACATTTAAGACTTGCTCTTTACTACAAATTCCATGATGAAGCCAATTTGCCATATGTTGAGATGATATTCTTAATGTTGCTCTGTCTTCCATTAAGCCTATATTATTTATATCAGGAACTTTTGAACAACCAACTCCTTGATCAATCCATCTGACCACATACCCCAAAATTCCTTGAGCATTATTTTCTAACTCTTTATTAATTTCATCAACTGACCAATTAGGCCTATCTGCTTTTGGTATTTTTAATATGTTTTCAAGTTTGGCTCTTTTTCTAGATTTGAGCTCAGACTGTTTTTTGAAAACATCTAATTGGTGGTAATGAGTTGCATGAAGTGTTGCAGCTGTTGGAGAAGGTACCCATGCGCAGTTAGCACCTGATTTAGGATGATTTATTTTTTGTTGCATCATATCAGCCATTCTGTCAGGCATAGCCCACATTCCTTTTCCTATTTGTGCTTTGCCAGAGAATCCGCATGATAAACCAATATCAACGTTCCAATCTTCATAAGTATTTAACCAAGTAGATTTTTTCATTTCACCCTTAAAAATCATTGGCCCAGCTTCAAATGAGGTATGCATTTCATCGCCGGTTCTATCTAAAAAGCCGGTATTAATGAACACAACTCTTTCTTTAACTTTTCTAATACATTCTTTTAAGTTTATAGTTGTTCTTCTTTCCTCATCCATTATTCCAACTTTAATAGAATATTTTTTTAATCCCAAAATTTCTTCAACTTTTGTAAAAAGATCATTGGTAAATCCAACTTCATCTGGGCCATGCATTTTTGGTTTAACTATATAGAAAGAGCCTGTTCTAGAATTTTTTTTGTTTTTTAAGTCATGCATTGCACAAAGCGTTGAAATAAACGCATCCATTATCCCTTCAGGAATTTCTGAGCCATCGCTCAAAAGTATTGCTGGATTTGTCATGAGGTGGCCTACGTTTCTATTGAGCAATAAAGATCTACCATGCAACATGATTTTCGATCCATCCACTCCGGTATAATTTCTGTCAGGGTTTAATTTTCGAGTAAATTTTTTTCCATTCTTTTTGATTTCCGCCTGTAAAGTACCCTTCATTAGACCAAGCCAATTGCTATAGCATTTGATTTTATCTTCAGCATCTACTGCAGCAACAGAGTCCTCATTATCCACAATTGTTGATATAGCCGATTCAATAATTACATCACTTATATTTGCTAAATCATTTTTTCCAATTGAATTATTTGGATCAATTATAATATCTATATGGAGGTTATTATTTTTTAACAAAATTGATTTTGGGTTATTTTTATCTCCATTAAATCCAATAAATTGTTTTTTATTTTTTAGATA
>Ga0066850_10000329_pt1 | contig 26574 bp, 44 predicted proteins | sample ETNtaG_4_FD_67282 | JGI IMG/M metagenome (GOLD analysis project Ga0066850, IMG submission 67282) | Marine microbial and viral communities from oxygen minimum zone, Eastern Pacific Ocean - ETNP201406SV67 | ecosystem: Environmental > Aquatic > Marine > Oceanic | place: Pacific Ocean: Eastern... | reverse complement strand
TAGATTTTTTTTCGAATATTCCAAACAGGCAGTAATTGACCCGTCTTCATCTTCCTCTGTCTTCAGTAATTCGTCGAAAAAATAAACTTCTTCTATGACTTTTCTGCTCTCCGTTCCCCACCACCTAAGAACATTATCTGAGCCTTGCAATCGTTTTTGTATGGAGGATATTTCGCTCATAGGTCAAAGGCTTCGTCATCTTTAAAGGGTTGTATTTCCATTAGGGATTTCTTTCTGCCGTTAATAAATGATATTTTATAAGTGCTCTTCTTGGTTCTTGAAATTTTATTTATAAATTTAAACAAGCATCCGTGGCAAATAGTGGTGGTTTTCTTTCCCTTGCTGACGTCAAAATAAGCTATTTTTTTTCTTTCAAAAAGTATTTTGTAATGAGGCTTTGGGTAGTCAATACCGCAATTACCACAAGATACTTCTTTGGCGCACTTGTACGGCCTTAAAACCTTAACCTCTATCATGTTTTATTTTACACTACTTATAGAGGTCAGCGCAAAGGCCTATTATACAAAAATTACTTCACCTCCTTTATAACGAAAGTATCACTATTCTTTTTCTTAAGATCTTTTAAATATTTTTTAGCTTTTTTAAGCCCTTCGTCGTTGTAGTTAAATGCGCCAAACGTAAAGTTCTTTTCGTTTGTTATGACATAGTAACTTTTTTTGTCTTTTATTTTAGGCATCGTTTTTGTCTTCCAGTTCTTGATACAATAACTCTTTAATCAATTTTAGGTTGTGCGTGATCCACCCGTCCCCATCTTGAGCAACGTCGGAATCCTTATCAGACTCTATTTTGTCGTCGATGGATGATTTTTCTATTACTTGATCCAATAAGTCTATAGCTTGTTCGATCCTTTCCATGAGGAACTTTTATATAAATTTTTCCATATGTCTAGCTTTTTCTGCTTAGGTACTTTGAGTACCTTACCCATTTTACTCCAATCCATTTAGTCCCTTTTTCAACGGGTAATGAAGAATGCAAGCTTTCTTCTATGGGTTTATTTTCTGAAAAATTCGACCAAAATAAAACCCTACCTATCCTTGGCTCTATTTTAAAATTATCTAATTTAGGAAATCCAGTTTCACCGCCATCGTAAGAGCTATTCAGATAAAACAAAACACTGTAGGCTCTTTGGCCTCCTCTCTCCATGTCTGCCTCGTAGTTTTCAGCCCCCTCTAAAAAGAAATCATAATGTGGAACGTAATGTCCATCTTTGCGATAGTTTATTATGTTTAAGTGCTCTTGATTCTCTATCGGTAATCGGGTGATTAGTGAGGTTATCTTTTCTATTTTTTCTATCGTGCCGTAAATCTTTTGCTGGGGATTGTAATGGGATTTTACGAGAAGCCTTTCCTTCGCGTCTCTAGACTTACGATCTTTTATCACCCCCTCATCATAATCCAACACCGCTACGTCCTCCAAGTGTGGACAGGCCTCCTTAGTAAGAAGAGAGCATTCCTCCTTGGATAGTATGTCGTCGCATACCCAGAGGAATTCTGCTATTTGAGAAAAATCATGCAGCACTAAGGCTTATTTAGCGCAAGTACATGGAGTTTTGCAAGAACATTTTTCCACGCAAGGACACGAGCTTTGGCATGGCAAACACACGCATCCAATAACAAAAATAGAGGCTGTAGCAATTAGTAAGTATTTCACTTAGATATTCTTTCTTTTAAGATCAATATTTTGGGGTAAGTCACGCGAAGCATAAAGGGAAACATTTTTTTAGCACCTGCCTCGTCTGCCTCATCGGCTTTTTCTTTTTCCTTGGGCGTGTTTTCAACTGGCATTTTCTTTAGCTCATCTTCTGTTGGCATCGGCATCTTAGCGTCTAGCGCCCACATGATTTTATGTTTTTCGCAATACTCAACCATCCTTCGAACGGGAACGATAAGGTTAAACCCCTCCCCCGCTCCACGAACAAGCATCCCTACATATCTTGCATCTTCTTTCCTGTAGACGCCCCCACCCGAAGATCCCGGAAAAGCCGTGCAAGTTGTTTGGTCAAAAATTCTTTTATTTATTTCTTTCAAGATCCTTCCATGTTGAGAATAAATTCCATCAGTCATTGAATTCGCGCCTTGTTGCCCAAGTAGCGACCCAACGTGAAGTAGGTCTGCCCCTAAAGGTGGAATCTTTTCTTCAAGGTAAAACGATACAGTGTCTTTAACAAAATTAAATTTTCTGATTCTGAGAAGGGCCAAATCATGACCATCTTTAGAGTCGCTATACTTTAGAACTTCTGCGTCCATTTGTAACCGTCCAACCGTGCGCCCCTCTTGTCTTATTTCTTTGACCACTATAGGGTCTTTGAATTCTACGATGGTTTTAGAAACGCCACCCACTAACGCTTTTCTCTCTTTTCTTAGATTATCTACGACATGCGCCGCCGTCCAAACGAAATTTACTAAATTGCCTTTTGCGTCCTTGCGGGTAAATACTACACCTGATCCTTCCCCGTTGGAATATGACCCTTCGGAACGAATGGTTACAGACACATTCTGAAGATGCTCTGCTGTGGTTGGTTTTTTGGGTTTTTCTGCCGCGAAGGCGACAAAGGAGGTAAGAAGTAAGGCAAGTAAAGTATTTTTCATTATAATTTTCCTCTTAACAATTTACACCGTTTTAACGACGTAGAAGGAGGAAAACTACTTCAGACCAGTAAATTCAGAGGAGGATCTTATTTTTTGTCCTAATCCGTCTATTATTTGAATGCCAAGATTGGAGCAAACTGCATTTTCAGGTATCTCGTGAGATGTTCTGTCCCCTCCTTTCGCGAAAATATCTGGCTTTAAAAAGGCCAAGCTAAGAGTGACCGTTGGGTCTATGTCTATGGATGTGAAAACTTCATCTACCACCCTTAAGGAGCTAACTATTTTAAGCCTGTCTTCAAGGGGCATAAAAGACTCCCCTTTCTTGAGGGAGGCTTGCCTGTCGTTATTCACTATTACTATTAGCTTGTCGCCAAGAGCCCTTGCTTTTTCTAGATATTCTATATGTCCTACGTGAATAGGGTCAAAATATCCACTGGCGGCAACAATTTTACCTATGCGGAGAGGCTTGAAGTCTATGTCGGTCTTCATTTAAAGAACTGACTTTGTAATCTTTTTGGAAACGGAGGTATATTCGTCACTCACATAATGTTCGCTCCCACCATCGGTAGTGATCATGGTTCCCCCCTTGCCTTTAATTCTGAAGGACTCAATGCTGGCAATATTTTTAGGGTTAATGGAAAACTCTTGAGTCGCAGATCTTGGCGTTCCGAGCTTAGTGAAGCTATATTTATTAAGTCTGATCATTTTCATTTTTTTTGCCTTTTCTGTTTCGTTTTTTCCAGTCTATTTTATCGTAGTTGTCCTTGTATTTTCTAGAAAAGCAGTTTCGAGGCTTGTCGCCCTTCCCTGCTCTATTGGACTTCTTCGCCATCTATGGAACCAAAAAGAAAATAATTAGTCAAGCTTAATCCCCAGAGCTTCCAAAGCCTCCTTGGCCTCTCTCGCTATCGCTAAGGTCTTCCACTTCGACGAACTCCAACGACAAACAAAGTTCAAAGATTATCTGAGCAATTCTATCTCCCTCTCCTATGTCGATTGGGCTAGAGCCCAGATTAATTAAAACGACCCCAACCTCATCTCTATACCCGCTGTCGATAACGCCAGCTAGAACGTCCAACCCCTTCTTAACGGCCAAGCCGCTCCTTGGCGCGATTCTACCATAACAACCGTCAGGTATAGAAATGCATATCCCAGTTTTGACTATCCTTCTTTCGGCAGGTTTTATGTGGTGATCTTCCACGGAATAAAGATCATAACCAGCATCAGATTCATTGGCTTGCGTAGGTATGATCGCGTTGTCTGATATTTTTTTTATTTTTACTTGTTGTAGATGTTCCATCGCTAGTCAATTTTATATCCATGATGGCTTAGGACTTCAATACATAAATCTATGAATTCTCCCGTTGTCATATCTCCCTTCGCCATATTTGCTTCCTTACAGGTCACTCCAAGATTACCTAGCTCATTAGAGCCCCCCTTAGAAACAGGGTGAATGTGGTCTAGTTGATACTCAGCCTTCTTTGAAAGGTCTAATTGTCTGCCAGTTAAATAGCATTTTGGGGCTTCTCCGACTTTTTCTATGAACTCTTTGACTCCAAAATTATTTTTGCATCTATTCCTTCTGATCCCGTCGTTGGCCCTCGACTTGTACATCTGGACCTTCCTCTGCTGGGGGGAGTGTTTGTTTTGGTTTCTCTTCTCCCTTTTTAACTTATAAGCCGGAGAAGAGCTTCTCGAATGAAAAAATGATTCTATCTTTCTGCCTATGATCCCAGTAGCGCTTTTTCTGTTTATTTTATTTCTTGATACTATTTTCTTTTTGGTAGTTGAATTACAGTGATAAGCAACCGTGGATTTAGAGCATCCTAGCTCTGCGACTATCTGATTGTAGGTGTAGCCTTTCCTTCTGAACTCTAGAATTTTAGACTTTAAATCCATAATGGCACACCCAGAGGGATTCGAACCCACGACCCCAAGTTTAGAAAACTCGTGCTCTATCCAACTGAGCTATGGGCGCACAATTTTAAACTACTGCGCGACCCTTGTCCTGCATCCAGTCAAGCTCTGACCTGTCTATACCATTATTTCTGCGTATAGCGGCTTGGATTAAGAATGGAGGCACATCTTTTTCTGCCATTTGATGAACGAGGGAGTTCATGTCTTTTGGGAAGCAAGTCCCACCGAAACCCCCTTTACCGTCTGGCCCCGGAACAGCGGTATGACTCTCTCCAACTCTCTTGTCGAGAATCACTAATTCTCTAAGCTCGTCGTACTCCACCCCACAAGCCTGAGAAAACTTTTCTATTTCGTTAAAGAAAGAAACTTTCGTAGCTAAAAAACAATTTCTTGTGAGTTTAACTAATTCAGCCATAGAGTTAGAAGTACAATGAATGCTTGGCGCGTTTTTAATCTTTCCGTCTTCCTTCGCGAACTTGATAATGAACTTCATTATTTGAGGTAAATTAGTGTCATTGGTATCAAAAGACCCTATTATCCAATCCTTCTGCTCGTAAAAATCTTTCTTCCAATTTTGCTCGGTTAAAAATTCAGGCATGAAGTTTACGCCCTTCTCCGCACAAAAACCAACGGGGACAGTAGACCTGACTACTATGTAAGGGCCATCATCAAACCCTTTTAGATCTGTGATTACTTTTTCAACTATCTCAGTGTGGCACTCTCCATTATGCTTCATAGGGGTAGGCACACAAACAAATACTACATTGCAATATTTTAGAGACTCAAAATCACATCCTTCAGGCGAGCACTTGCTTGGGTCGGTATCGTAAATTACCACCTCTGTCCTCTTAGATCCAAACAAAGAAGTTGCTTTACCTACGTAGCCATTTCCAACTATGCCAATCCTAATGTTTTTTATTTGGCTAAAGCTTATGTATTTTTTATCCATTTTAATCTATAATTAAAAAACCCCCATTCGCATGGGGGGTGTGATTTATTGTCCGTTTGGAAGAGAGGGAACTTCAGGGACTTTATCTAATACGTCCTTTTTTATTACCTGTCCTTCATCAGTGGATAGAATAGCATCTTGCAATTTGATAACTGAATGTACCAAATAACCCGTAAAAAGAAAATTAAATGCAAGTAACATGATTACGATTCTCTGGCGGAGAAGTCCTTTGTCTTGACCGCAATCGTCTGCATGAATCTCGCACTCTTTCTTTTCAGGGGCTGCTTTCTTCGTTGAGGCCTTTTTAGGGGCTGTTTTCTTTGCTGTTTTCTTAGCTGGCATAGATTTTTTATCTTTAGGGCGATAAATAACAAAAGTCAAGTTTATTTTTTAAGGAAAGTGGTATTTTCGAAAATAAAGTCTGCTAAGTCCCTAACGGTTTTTATGTTATTGAAGTCTAAGCCAGTATTGTCTATTTGAATAGAGTGAATGTCCTCCATAGCCATGATCATATCTATAGAGTCTAAGGAGTCTATTTCTACTTGCTCCATCGGGGTATCGAGAGTCACTTCTATGTCTCCAACGGTGGTGGCGTCACTTATTTCTTGAAGGACTATTTCGTAAATTTTTTCCTTTGAGTCTTCCATTCTATATCTCCAGTTCAAACTTCGAGCATAAGGCTCTGTAAAACTCTTTGTGCTCGTCTTTTATGTTTTCGCTCCCGATCTTTAGTGCGTGATGAATAAACCCAAGTTTATAGGATGGAAGGAACTCTGTGTCAACTTCTATTTTACTTTTAGACAAACTAACCAATAGAAACATTAAAACATCCAACTCGTCTTGAGATAAGGAGTTTATTGTATGCCTGTAAATCACTTTTTTTCTATGATGCAAACAGCCGTTGCGTAATCTCTGGAATGGCTTATGCTCAAAAAGCAATTAAGATCTTCAGGGAAATTACCATTAGGAAAATAGATCACTGGCTTTCCGTTTTCGTCTCTCATAATCTCCATTTCTATGAAGGGGATCATTTTCTTTACGCTCCCAGTTAACGCTTTGTGAGTCGCCTCTTTTGCCGCCCACCTACCAGCTATGGAATGAGAGCTATAGCCTTTATTAAGGCAATATTCTTTTTCTTTCTCGGATAAAAACTTATCCAAAAAGGCTTCCCCCTTAGAAGATAAGACCGCCTCTATTCTTAGTATGTCCTGTATATCAGTACCAACGCCAACTATCATATCTTTAAAATTTCTCTCTCATCCATCTTAACGGTAATATTTTCTGAGCCGTATGTGGAAAGAATTAGAGCCTTGTCTTCCTCGGATAGTTTTTCGTCAATAGCAGAAACAAAATTTTTAAATTCTTGGGCTTTTTGTTGTTTATGGCATTTGCAGCAGGATAAAAAAGCCTTTCTCAGTAAATCAGCACTTTTAAAAAACGAAATGCTCTTCAAAGTCTCGCTTGCTAAGGCAAAATCCATAAAGTTTCTATAGTCAATTTCCGTTGGCATAAAAAATCTTCCCTATTAATAAGTACACTAAAAGGGAAAACAGATTAACTAATGGAAAAAAATAAAGAAGGTCAAACGCTAAACAAAAAATAACACTCAACCATACAGATAAGCAGGTCTGACAAGTCACAAGAGCGACAACAAAAGAGCCCCCCTTATATTTGACCCTTAAAAAAGATAGATAATCTAAAACATGATCGGGGTCTTCTTTATCGTAAACATGGACCCCGAACCAAGAATGGAGATTAAAATACCTAACGTAATATTCGAAAGCGTCACTCTCAAACCATATCAACATAATCAAAACTATCCAACCGCAACAAAGTAAAAAGCTCTCAGTCATATTTTAGCTCCGCTTTCTCCGCCTTAGTAAAAACTAACTTAGCTACCTCGTCCCCCCTTTCGATAAAAAAGGAATTAGTATCACCGAAAAAATGAGACGTAGCCAAGGCGCTTTTGTTCTTTATGAATAAAAAATCAGGCAAGGAATTGTTAATGAGTACCACCTCTATATTTTGATTATTAAAAAAATAACTCGCAGGGAAGGAAATCCCATTCTTATAGAGTAATTCCGGTAGCGGCAACACTTGAGCCGCAAAGCCGCTCGGCATACCGAAGGAGATGTCAAAAGACATGACTTTTCTTTCGCACGGATCTATTTTGATCCTCTTAGGCGAAATTAAATGAAAAATATTACCATCAGCCCTGACGGGATCAATGGCTCGCTCAGACAGTTTTTCTACTGTGAAAAACATAACCCAGCATGAGCTAGGCTCGATATTGTCTTTTGTCAGCCACTAAATTTTCCCGTTTCCAGATTCACCCCAGCGTCATCAACTGTGGCTAGGCACTTTTTGTAAGTATACAGGGGTCTCCCGACTGAGTCTGCTTTTTTGCCAGTCCTGAAGATTACTCCCTCTTTGACGGCTTTCCTCATCTTTACTCGGACGGCAGTAGGGGTTATTTCTTTTCCTGTTCTACTTTTCAATTCTGCAAGTACGTCTCTCGCGGTGAATTCTTGATTCGGCCAAGAGACATCAATAGATGGGCGTCCTCGTTTTTTGGCTATTGTTTTGTTAGGTATGTTATCTTTCATCCGCCTCAACCCTATTAGAAAAGATTTTAATTACAAGCTTTTTTTTGATTTTTTTGGTTTATCCGGTAACTTGCAGGGTGACTGTATTTGACGCAAGCTTGACTCTTTTCGAATGGTTCAAAGAAAAGGACTCTTTCTCCATAAAGTCCGACTTTAAGGCCGCTTTCCCAATTTCGCTAGAGGAGGAGAAGGACAAGGCCGTGATTGCGGCTTCCCTTAAGGATATGGTCAACGCGGAAATGCTGGCCGAAGGTGAAGCTGATGGATCTCCAATTTGGCTGCTTAAAAGAAAATTGGGCCAAATGAACCAGAACGTGGAAATAACTTACAACACCGCATCTGAGGTGGCTCTACTCGTGAATACTTTTTGCGATGTGTCCGGAATGGGCCAATATACTTGTGACCCAAGTGAAATAAAGGAAGGAGATATAAAATCTTTATGCTACATAGCTCAAACTATGGCCGCCGCCCAAGAAAGCCTTGACGAAGAGAGTGAATGATGAGACCTTCGGATCAAAGGTAGCCAATCCTTTTAAGCTCGCTGAGAGAAAACAGTAGAGTTTTCCTAAGATGACCGAAGAAAAGTAGGGTGGGGAGGCTTTAACCCAAATCAAAAGGTACAGCAACCTGTTATTGCGACAGGAAAAAAGGACTCGTAGTTAATTACTATGGCATTGCCCCGGCGTGTTGTGGTAAACGAGCGTAAGTAGAGTTTTCAAGCACAGTCCCTCTCGCCTCTCTATGAGGTAGCTTGTTGTAGGATCAGGCCTACTCGCATTTGTCGCGCTCCCCACGCATTATAAATTAAGGGGCTTCAAAGAAGATTCGCATTATGGCAAATATTATACCCTCTTTTCTAGGGGGTATTTTGCCCTTATTGCTTAAAGAAAAGTTCACATTATCAAAAAGACTTGAATTATAAAAAATAAAATTATATAATTATTATTATGCCAAAAAAGTTTTTCATTGGAATCGGAGGAGTTGCGGGTTGCGGAAAAGACACTTTCTTTCAATTAGCGAAACAAATACTTGAAAAGGAAGACCTTTCCATTCAGAGACTGTCTATAGCAGACCACTTAAAGGAGGATCTCAGAGATTTCATAAAAGATAAATTTGACATAGACCCGACAGATTGCACCCGAAGCGAAAAGGATAGAATAAGACCACTACTCGTTACCTACGGGATGCTGAAAAGGGAAGCTTCTTACGGTAGATATTGGATTGAGAAAGTCGATGATTACATAAAATCTTTATCTATTACAAGAAAGACTTTGTTTATAGTAACCGACTTAAGGTTTAGTTATTATGAAAAAGATGAAACCTATTGGCTTCAAGAGCAAAAAAGGGGAATCGTAATACATCTAAGTAGATTCGAGGAAGAGATCAACAGCGAAGGAGAAAAAATAAAAAACTTCATAGTTCCAGCGAACGAAGAAGAGCGTATGCATGACCCATTGGTTAAAGTTAGGGCTGATTACAAATTTCAATTTCCGACCCTTGACACTAATGATGATCAATTTATGAATAATTTAAAACCAAAAGTTAGAAGCGCCCTTAATAAAATTAAAAAAGATTATGGGCACTTTTTTAATTGACAAGGATAATAGCACCATGCTAGATACGGGGTGATTATGTCAGACGATAATAACAACCAAAATAAAGAAAAAAACGAGTGGCAAGAGCGAGAGCTTGGAGCACTCTGGGTAAGAGAAGGCAAATCCGGTAAATATTTTTACGGGAAATTTGGCGATCAAGCGTGTGTTATCTTTAGGAATAAACACAAGACATCAGACAAGCATCCAGACTTCATAGTATACAAGTCTGAAGATAAAAAATCGTTTACTCAAGAAAAAGAGAAAAGCGAAGAAACAGTATCTACCGCCGAAAACAAAGACGATGATCTGTTTTAAGAGATGAACTTCGCCCTTCACCTACCGCTCAACTCCGTTTCCTTTGGTCAAGTATCAGTCCAGATACTTAGGGAAATTCACAAGCGCTCCTTGGAGCCTTCTATTTTTACCATCGGGAACGGGGTTGACCTTTCCTCTCAGCAAATCGATAAAGACTTTGGAGAATGGATACAAAACTGTATCAATAAATCACTAACGTCTCACGATAGAAAAACACCAACTATAAAGCTTTGGCATCTGAATGGCTCCTTGGAGTCCTATAGCGAGAAGCAGATCTTAGTTACTTTTTACGAACTAGACAATCCAACTCCCCATGAGCAGAACATCGCTAAAAATAATACTACGGTATTAACATCTAAATATGCTCAAGAAGTTTTCAATATTAAAGGAGTAAAATGCGATCACGTCCCTCTTGCATTTGACTCTAGTAATTTCACAAAAACTAAAAAGAATTATTTTACTGACGGTAGAATCACCTTCAACGTGGTAGGAAAATTAGAGAAAAGAAAAAGGCATCAAAAAACTATACGAGCATGGGCCAAAAGATTCGGGAACGACAAAAAATACTTCCTACAATGCGCCGTATACAACCCCTTTATTTCAGAGCAAGACAACAACGGTTTAATTAATCAAATACTAGAAGGACAAGGGTATTTTAACATAAATTTCTTGGGCCACATGCAAAAGAATAGCGTCTACAATGACTTCCTTAATTCTGGCGATATAATTTTAGCCATGTCCGGAGGAGAAGGTTGGGGTCTACCTGAGTTTCATTCTGTCGGCTTAGGTAAACATGCTATAGTCATGAATGCTCACTCGTACAAAGAATGGGCGAACGAAGAGAACTCCATCTTAGTAGAGCCTAAAGAAAAAATAGATTGTTACGATGGAATGTTTTTTAAGCCAGATCAGCCATTCAATCAGGGGCAAATCTTTGATTACGACGAAGACGAATTTATACACGCTTGTGAAGAGGCTATAAAAAAAGTTGAGTCAAGCAAAATAAATGAAGCTGGGCTAAAAATTCAGGAAGACTTCAAGATAAATAAAACTGTTGACACTCTTCTCGGTCTGATATAAGGTCATGCCCTGTTACGTATTTGAGCACCCCACAACAAGAGAAGTGATTGAAGTCGTTCAATCCATGAAGGAGGAGCACGTCTACGTTGACGAAGAAGGGGTCGAATGGGATAGAGTATTTGCAGTTCCTAATGCATCAGTAGACACTACCCCACTTAACCCAAACCAGTTTGTTGAAAAGACAAGAAATCAAAAAGGTTCGATGGGGGATCTCTTTGACCAAGCTAAAGAAGCAAGCGATAAAAGAGCAAAGGTCCACGGGGGGGAAGACCCCGTGAAAAAAGAATACTTTAAAAAGTGGAGCAAAGACAGAAACGGGAAAATACACCCAAGTCAAGGAGGGGCGGGTCTCACCTAGATTTATCAGTACACTTTTTTTCTTCCGGCAAAATTAAAAGTTCTCCTGCACTTCTTTTTGTGAAAAAAATCACTAAAAGACTGTAAATTCTATTACATCATGAATCAAAATTCTCAGGCTATACACGTAAAAAAAAGAAATGGAAGACTGCAAAAGCTAGACATAGATAAAATTAACCTTTGTGCCACATGGGCATGTAGCGATTTAGAAAATGTATCAGCAAGCGAAGTAGTTTTAGACGCTCACGTCCAAATTTATGATAAAATAACCACGGATGAAATAGACAAGGCCCTCATCATGAGCGCCCGTCAAAAAATAGAGAAAGAACCTAATTACTCTTATGTGGCGGCGAGGCTCCTTCTTTCTGCCCTGTACAAAGAAGCGTTCGGTGAGAGCGTAGACAAAGACACATACGATCATCAGTATAAAATATCCTTTATCCGAAACACAAAAAAATTAATCAAAGAAGAAATACTTGACGAAAAGCTATTAGATTTTGATTTAAAGCACCTCTCTGAGCACTTGAGACTTGAGAGGGACCACAGGTTCAAATATCTCGGACTTCAAATACTAGGTGATAGATATCTACACCACATAGAAGGAAGAATAATGGAAACGCCTCAAGCGTTTTGGATGCGTGTCTCTATGGGGCTTGCGCTTAACGAAGAAAACAAAAATGAAAAAGCTATTGAGTTTTATAATACGTTGTCTCAGTTTTATCTGTGTTGCTCTACTCCTACCCTTTTTAATAGCGGTAGTACTCACAGTCAGCTTTCCAGTTGCTATCTTAATACTTTTGACGATTCAATTGACGGAATTTTTGAGGGTTTGTGGCAAGAAGCTAGAAAGTCCAAATTTGCTGGAGGTCTAGGGTTTGACGTAAGCAACTTCAGAGCAGTTAATTCCTATGTAAAGGGCACGAACGGCAAGTCTTCAGGCCTAATCCCTTGGCTCAAAATCTACAATGACACCCTAATCGCTGTAGATCAAGGAGGCAAAAGACCGGGGGCGGGATGTGCTTATCTTGAGCCTTGGCATCTAGATATAGAAGATTTCTTAGAGCTCAAAAAGAACACCGGAGATGAACGCAGAAGGTGTCATGACATGAACACCGCTAATTGGATCCCAGATTTATTTATAAGAAAAGTTCAAGAAGATGGAGACTGGTATCTATTCTCCCCATCAGACGTAAGAGATCTTCATGAATTACATGGGGATAAATTCGACAAAAGGTATAAAAAATACTGCAAGATTGCAGACAGCGGCGAATTAGAAAACTTCAAGGTCGTAAAAGCCAAAGACCTATGGAAAAAAATGCTAAGGACCCTTTTTGAAACGGGACACCCTTGGATGACCTTCAAAGACAACGCGAACATGCGCTATTCCAATAGTCACGAAGGGGTAGTCCATAGCTCGAACCTCTGTACTGAAATATTTTTACACACAAAGCCCTCCAGATTTAATGAGGGGGAAAAAGTCGAAGTGGGAGAAACTGCCGTATGCAACCTAAGCTCCGTAAATTTAAAAGAACACTTAAAAGACGATGGTACTTTGGATTTTGATCAACTAGCTAAAACCATAGAAATCCAAATGCGTATGCTGGATAATGTAATTGATCTAAATTTCTATCCAACTAAAGAGGCTGAAAATTCAAACTTAAAACATAGACCCGTTGGGGCTGGAAGCATGGGGTGGGCAGATGTATTTCACTCCTACGAGGTGGACTTCTCAAGCGATGATGCAGTTAAGTTTTCAGACGAGCTTTACGAGTTCATTTCTTATCACTGTATTTTAAACTCAAATAAACTCTCTAAAGAAAGAGGAGCTTATTCCACTTACGACGGATCTTTATGGAGCCAAGGCATATTCCCCATAGATACTTATAAAAATCTAATGGATTACCTTGGGGAAAAACCAATAATTCACAGAGGGAAAAAGTTTTGCCCAGAACTAGACTGGAAAGAGCTAAGAAATAATATTAAAGATCACGGAATGCGTAATAGTAATACTATGGCTATTGCCCCAACCGCAACCATTTCTTATATCCAAGGCTGTTCTCCTTGCATCGAACCAGATTTTTCAATTCTTTTTGTCTATGAGAATAAAAGCGGCAACTTAACTATTGTTAATGAATGGTTCATAAAAGAATGCAAAAAGAGAGAGATATGGAATCAGGGCCTAGTTGATGCTATAAAATCAGTAGACGGAGATATATCTCTGCTTAATGGGGACATACCGGAAGATCTAAAATCTAGATTCTCCACTTGTTTCGATAGGGATCAATTTAAATTAATAGACTCAGCAGCAGCCAAGCAAAAATGGATCGACATGGGTCAGTCTCTTAACCTTTTTAATAAAGAGACATCATTAAAATACTTGAACGACTTATATATACATGCTAGAAATAGAGGCTTGAAAAGTACCTATTACCTAAGAAACCTATCTGCAAGTAAAATAGAGAAATCAACAAACACTCCCATGCAAGAGATAGAAGACAAGCACGAAGCCATAGAAGAAATGGTTGCCTGTAGTGTTTTAGACCCTACGTGCGAAAGCTGCCAATGACCGACAATAAATTAGAAGAAGGGGAGGGAGGCGTATTCGTAGAGCTAAAAGAATACCAAGAGGCCGTAGACATATTAGTAACAAATAAAGATATAATATTAGAAGAATTAAAAAATTTATTAAAAAATAACATTGACTGGTCTGTGTGGGATGAAGCTAATTACTCCGCTAAAAAAAATCATTTTAGTAAATCATCGAATGAAGATTTATTAAAACGGTTAGACAAAATAAAAAAAAATCCAGAGAAAGTAAAAGAAACATGGCTGTTATTTGGGTTGGTATTAGACACAAATAAAATTGAAAAGAATATTATTCAAATGCCCGAGACAATGAACATACTTGGGCAAATACCTAATTTATTAAATGCTGGTTTTTCTTGCTTAACCCCTAACACATCGACAAGACTTCACAACGAAAAGGACAAAGGCTTTCATAGAATACACTTGCCATTGATAATACCAGAAGGTAATTGCGCGATTCGAGTACAGGACGAGATTAGAAAGTGGTATGATTGTGAGGACGTATTAATATTTGACGACAGAGAATGGCACAACGCATGGAATTATACAGACAAACCAAGATATGTATTAATAGTTGACGTTTTAAGGAATAGAAAATTTAAATAACAACAATGACCGACAAGGAATTAAAAGAAAAGGCCGAAGAGTCGAAGCTCTTGGGGAATAACGACCTCGCAATAGTCCTATACACATATCTAGGATCAAAACATCTGAACATGAGCAGCGATTTCGCAAGACACTGTCAGAGCTTTGCCAAAAAAGGAGTCGAAGAAATAGACATGAACTCTAATAGAGAAAATAATTAATGAGCAAAACAGGATTATTACTTGAGGAAAATACAACTGGAGTAAACCAGATCCTACCGCACAAGCACCAATACGCTTGGGACTTATTCCTTAAAGGCGTAGCCAATAACTGGTCTCCAGCAGAAATCAACATGTCTATTGACATAGAGCAATGGAAAGGGGACGATTTAACCAAAGACGAAAAATTACTTGTCAGAAGATGTCTTGGGTTTTTTGCTGGAAGTGAGTCCTTGGTCGGCAATAATTTGCTTCTTAATGTCGCGAAATGGATAACTGACGCTGAGTGTGGCCAATACATTATGCGCCAAGCCTATGAGGAGTCCCTTCACAACTGGACCGTTGTGACTTGTTGCGATAGCTACAACCTTAAGATAAATGAGGTGTACGAGGCCTATTTAAGCGTCCCCTCCATTAAGGCTAAAGACGATTTCCTTATGGAAATTACCACAAGCACAAACCGACAAGACTTCTCCACTAAAACAACAGAGGGCAAAAGAGAGTTCCTACGCAATTTAATCATCTATTATATTATCTGCGAAGGAACATTCTTTTTCAGTGGGTTCGCCATGCTACTTGCCCTAGGGAGACAGAACAAACTTCCCGGACTTTCTGATCAAATTAGATACACGTTAAGAGACGAAAGCCTACATATTCAATTTGGCACGTATTTAATAAACACGATTAAAGAGCAATATCCTTCATTGTGGACAAAAAAATTCGAGGAAGAAACAATTAGCCATATTAAAAAAGCCGTAGAGCTTGAGATTGATTATGCTCATGACGTTTTACCTCGCGGGATACTTGGCTTAAATGCTGAAATGTTCGTTGACTACATGAGATACATTGGGAACAGAAGACTCGAAGGAATTGGGATTGACTACTCTTTCGAGGGGGCTCAAAACCCATTCCCTTGGCTATCTGAAATTGTTGATACCACGGCAATGACAAACTTCTTTGAAAGGAAGGTTAAAGACTACCAAAACTCAGGAGTGCTAGAAGACGACTTTTAGATAAGAATCATCTCAGCAGAATAGCTAAAAGTATAAGGTTTAGTGCTACAGAGCAACAGAGGCAGACGACGAACAACCACTTGCTATCTATTTTACTTTTGATTTCAAAATATTCAGATTTTGAAACGACTTTCTTCTCTGCCATTTCAGATCCAGAAACGTCCCAACAATCTCCATCTTTGCATATTAACCACTTTTTAATCATTAATCCTCCCTTTCCGGTATGTAGAACTTCGTCCTCCTGTCCCTTATAAAGCCTTCATCTAAGAGATATTGCATAATTATTTGTATTTCTTTTTCTGCTATGCATTTAGAATTATTGTAGATAAAAACAGTATCGTGCCCCCAGAAGCCATCCTCGCAGAGGCAAACCTTTATCTTATACCCATTGATATGAAGAATTTGCACACATTTATTTACACTATCGCTGATTTACCAGAATTCCTTTTATATTTTTCTTTTCGACTACTCCATACCAAGTAGAATTCCTATTATCTCCAATTAAAAAATATTCGTCTTTTTTAAGGTGAATTGGGTGTTGGTCTACAGGATATAAGCTTTCTCCAAGCCTCATTCTTTCTCTATCTTCCTTTAGCCCTATTCCATCAATCCAAATATAGCCGTCTTTTATTTGTATTTTTTCGTTGGGTAAACCGATTACCCTTTTTATCAAATGATCCCTATTCTTACTTGGATCTTCGACTACTAATATATCCCACCTTTCTGGGGTGACTATTTTGCAATAGATAGTATTAACAAACACTTTTGTTCCATGCTTGAGAGTAGGGTTCATACTATCCCCATCGACCTCAAAAAACTTAAACCCAGAGAAGAAAATGAACCAAAACAGCAGCAAAACCATCAAAAGCCGTGCTTTTTTGTTTAGTGTAAAAATAGACATACCTGTAGTTACACTTTCCGTGTAAATAAACATACCCCCGAAGGAGGGCAAAAGTTATGAGTAAAAAAAATAAAAAGCCAGAAATGAAATGGTGTGACAGGATTGATCCTTGGATTAAATCCAAAATGTCAACTATATCAAAATGGGTTTCCTCTAAAGCTCCCAACTGGGACCCCATTGGAAAATGGCTGGGCACAATGAAGAAAAAGGCAATGAGTATTGTCAGTTGCCCAGATTGCAGAGCAGCAGGTGTTATGATACTGTTTGGGGCATCCGTATGGATGAAATGTATCGATCCTTGGACATCTGTCGCCATGCTCGCTTGGTTAAAAGCGGCATCACTAATACTAAAACACGGTAAAAATTAGAAAACTAACCCCCCTCTTAACGGAGGGGGTTTTTTTAGTGTAACTACAACAAAAGGCATTATTATGGAATTAGACTTTCAGTTTTTCTTCAATGCAATCGTAGGATTGCTAACGTTCTTTGGCGGGTGGGTCTTCAAGATAACTTACGAATCAATAAAGACACTTAGATCCGAACTAGAGCATCTAAAAGAGATCACGGACAAGGAAAACGACAAGCTATGGGCAGATCATAACAAATTAGCTCTTTCGCTCCCTGATAAATATCTAGGCAAGGATGATTTCAGGGAATTTGCTCAAGCAATAAACCATAGATTCGACAGGCTAGAGCAAAAAATAGACAATCTCAGTCATAAGTAAAATTTCTGATGCTTTTTATCTGACCTAGTAAATTTAAGGTGTTTTCGCACGAAATTGTGTCTGTTTTTATGGTCAAGGGGTAATTCAACTGATTGTCTATCCTAACTCCTTCTAGCCTATGTCTAGGCTCAATAAAGTCGTCTACGTAATCAAACCAGCCATGCCCCTTGAGCTCATGGTAGTATTTGTCTATATCCTCTTTTTTTGACTCTACAAGAACGCTCATTTCCAGTTCTGTTTTAGCCATCATAGAGATATATCGGAAGAACAGCCCCTCATTACAAGTTAGGCTTGATATGACTATCAAGTTCATATATACTTTTACACTTTATTATGGGCAGCGAAAAAAAATACAAAACCTCATGTATAACCTCGATTTTCAAAGCCTCCGAATGGATGGAAAGCTTCCTTGACGATATAACAAGGCAGTCAATTTTTGAAGATATAGAATTTATCTTAATTAATGCTAATTCGCCCGAAAAAGAAGAAGAGGAAGAAGTAATTAACCGCTACTTAAGAGAAAACGACAACATAAAATACGAAACCCTAGAAGAAGATCCGGGAGTATATGAAGTTTGGAATACTGGGGTTAAAAAAGCAAAATCTGAATACTTATCGAATTGGAATGTTGACGACAAAAGACACCCAGAGCACATAGAGAAACACGCAAAATGCCTAGATGAAAACCCAGAGGTGGACTTGGCTTACGCTAACGTCCTAATGACTTGCTCTAAAGAAGATACTTACGAAAACAATAACGCTGTTGCTTCATACGACATGCCAGAATTTTCTTATGAAAATCTACTGAAATGCAACATGCCCCATAATTGCCCTGTGTGGAGAAAATCCCTTCACGAAAGATATGGCTACTTCAGGACAGATATGGTTTCGGCAGCAGACTTTGACTTCTGGCTTAGGGCAGCTTCAGATGGTAGTAAATTTATGGGGATTGACGAAACTCTAGGATTGTACTACAAAAACCCAAGCGGAATATCCACGAAGAAAGAAACTCTTTCTGAAGCCGTTAAAGAGGTAAACGACTTAAGAGTAAAATACTCCGGATTGGCTGATTATAGAAATTTCGTGATAAAATGAAGAAGAAAATATCCTATTGCTTATTTGAGCCTAAAGTCTTACACGCTCATAGGACTTGGGATGAAGATAGATTTGATGAAAGTAGATACTGGTTCAATATACCTTCTGTTTTTATAGTAAATAAAATTTTATATCCTGAATATTCCAACTTTTTTTATTTAAGCGAGGGCATAAAAGACCACCCCCTGTTCGAAATCATGGAGGAACTAAGGGGGGAGATTGTTGACTATGAGTTTATAGAAGAAGAATATAACGGCCATCAACCAGCAGTATGGAGGATGCTGCCTCTTTGGGAGGATGTCGAAATATTTATGAGTAGGGATATAGACTCGATGCCTATAAGGGACGAATTCAGAGCGTTTAAGTTTTTTGAAGGAAGCGACTTCTCTGTTCATACAATGAGGTCTCACGCTCATCACTTTAACGCTCCATGCAGGATGCTAATAGGCCTTTCTTCCTTTAAGCCTAATAAAATACCAGAAACTATAAAAAAGAGTAATTTCGCAAAATTCAGAGAAGCTTACAGCGACGAAAACAGATGGGACGCAGATCAAATAGCTATAATAAGAGCCTTTACGACGAATCAATTTTTCACTCCTGATAATTTCTTGGATTCCCCCATTAACCAGCAAAAGAACAATCAAGACTTCGAATGCTTTAAAACCACCGAAGAGTCTTTAGGCTCAGTTGAGGTAAGCGATAAGCAATCACAGGTTTTTGACCTCGTGGAAAAACACAAGATATGCACTTGGGCTGGCGAACCATGTAATGCCAAGGGGGAATTCCTGAAGGATCTTTTCCAGTTCAGCGAGTCCGACAAAGTAAAAGGCGTTATTGAATCAAGCGAGACTTTAAAAAAGTTTTACCTGTGAAAATTTTCCTAGGCAAGCAAACCCCAGAGCACAAAGGAGACACGTCTCGTGAACTTGTCGATATGTGGGAAGAATCTAACTTATGCGAAGTGATTAGAGGCGAAGTAGATGATGTTTTCATATGGGCGGATGAGCCCAATGACGTTCTGCTTTATGAATACGATAGGCATGATGTATATCCGGGGCTACCAAGAGAATGTAATAAAGCGTTATTCGCTGGTATGCAGCATGAATTTGGAAGAGCGTGGATTTACTGGGGGAGACACCCAAGAAAATTAGAGAGTAAAATATCCGAGGGGGCCAAAGCCTACGAAGAAAGAAATATCGAAAGTATTTTTTTAGGCAAGGTTGAGAATAAAGTCCAACAATACCACAGAACCGAACATGATTGGAGTAAAGCCATTGAGCTTTTTAAAATGCCCATGAAGTTAGGCGACAGCTTTAACTGGCCGTACACTCAAGACGAATACCTAGACAAACTAGCTAATTCCAAATTTGGCTTATGCATGGCTGGATATGGCCCTAAATGTAACAGAGAAATTGAGCTAATGGGGCTCGGCGTAGTGCCGTTGATGATAAGCAACGTATGCACCATTTATCACAACCCAATAAAAGAGGGGGAGCATTTTTTAAGAGTCGATAGCCCCGAACACGCCAGAGAAGTTATAAGTAATTGCAATAAAGATCAATGGAGGTATATTTCAAATAACGCCAGAAATTGGTATGAAGAAAACTGCTCAAGGGAAGGATCCTTCAAAGTGACTCAAGAAATCGTGAACTTAGAAGCTTGGTAACGCACGAGCAAAGCTTCACACGGAGAAAATAAGAAATGTCTGAATTAATCATACATCACCACCTTGGGTTAGGAGATCATATCTCCTGCAACGCTTTGGTTCGATATGTTTTAGATAGAGGTGGCCATGATTCTGTTGATGTCTTTTCAAAAAAGCATCATCTCGAAATGGTTGAGTTTATGTATCGCGACGACCCCAAAATAAATGTGATTAGCATTAATCCGAGAGATGCTAATCATGAATTAGAACTTGTTTACGAACATGCGAAAAGAAATTCGCAAAAAGATTTTCTTCGAGTCGGTCATGAATTCTACTCAAAGGAACCATCTTCAGAAAAAAATTGTTGGGAATATTTTTATGAGCAATTAAACATACCCCATCACATTAAAGTTGACTATTTCAAACTGAAAGTAGATCGACAAGAAGAACAGCGAGTTTACGACAAGTTAAACCCAAACAACGAAGATTACATTTTTGTTCACGACGAGTCCTCAACAAGCCATTACCCTCTTAAAATAGAAAGCAATTTAAAAGTAATAAAAAATGACTCGACTGAAAATGCGTTTTACTTCACTAAAATATTAAGAGAAGCAAAGGAAATTCATGTGGTGGAAAGCTCCTTTAAGTGTATGCTTGATCTTTTGGACACGCAAGGCAAACTGTATTATCACGATAGAGAATACAATACTCTAGGAAAAACTTTTAAAGAATGGGAGATTGTGCGTTATGAAAATTGAAGTTTCAAATGGAGAGATCCTCGACAAGTATTCCATTTTGGAAATAAAATTAGATAAAATACCTGATAAAGATAAACTAAAAAATATTGCTAGTGAAATGGGAAGCATCAGAGAAACTTTTGAAAACATTAACTGCAATCAAAAGGTACGGGAAAAATATGACCTATTAAAATCTATAAATCTTTCTTTGTGGGGGATCGAAGACGGCATTAGGGAAAAGGAAAAAGAAAACAATTTTGATGATTCTTTCGTGCAATTGGCAAGATCAGTCTACATTACAAATGATAAACGAGCAGAAGTTAAACGTGAGATTAATCAAATGACCCAATCTATTTTTTTTGAAGAGAAGTCGTATAAAGGATAACTCAAATATAGAATCCTAATTATGAAAAGGGTAATTAGCTTTAGCTTATGGGGAAGCGACCCCAAATACACTATAGGGGCGATCAAGAACGCAGCATTGGCTAAAGAAATTTTCCCTGAGTGGGTTTGCAGGTTTTACGTCGGTAAGTCTGTACCTCTCGATATAATCGATAAATTAAAAAAATTTGATAATGTCGAAATAAAAGAGATGGACGAAGAGGGAGATTGGACGGGAATGTTTTGGAGGTTTTACCCAGCGTCTGAACCAAACGTATTAGCCATGATTTCTAGAGATACTGATAGTCGCTTAAGTTATCGCGAAAAATCAGCGGTAGACGAATGGATGCAAAGCGATAAAGGTTTCCATATCATGAGGGACCACAACGGTCACTCCGCTCAAATACTGGGGGGGATGTGGGGGGTAAAATCCACAATTTTAAAAGACATGAAGACTTTTATCGACGAGTACCAGAAGGGGAACTTCTGGCAAGTGGATCAAAATTTTTTATCGAGTAAAATCTATCCTATTATTGAAAACGATTGCCTTGTCCACGATGAATTCTTCAGCTTTAACCCCCACGCCAAACCGTTCCCAATGAAAAGAACTGGCGGTTACAAAGAAAACAAAAACCCATATCGCTTCATCGGAAAATCATATGGACATGATGATGTAAGCGACGATAATGTTGTCTGGAAAATCGATGAAGCCTAAACTTAAAATTAATTTTGTAGATTTCTGGCTCAATTTTCAAAAAAATAATAATTACTTCTACCACTTGTTATCTCAAAAATATTCCGTAGAGATAAATGAAGATGATCCAGATCTGTTATTTTTCTCCGTAGATTACGCCAACCAGAAAGAAAGAGACAAATACAAAGACCACAGATGCAAAAAGGTTTTTTATACGGGGGAAGGGGTTTCGGCTAACTTTGACAATGATGACTCGATAAGCGTTTCAAATCATGGAGCTAACTACAGCATAGGCAAATGTGACTTTGCCTTTACTTTTGATTTCTCCAACGACCCAAGAAATTACAGGCTACCTTTATGGGCTCTTCATATAGATTGGTTCGATAAAGGCGGCTACACGAACCCAAGGTTTCTAATACCTTTAGACAAAATCCATGACAACCAATTTATCGACACCCCGAAAACTAAATTTTGTGCCACTATCTTCAGTAATCCGGTCAAAAGCAGAATAGATTTCTACAACAAACTTAGCCTATACAAACCAATAGATGGATTCGGCAAACCATTTGGTAACTGGACTGATGGGGAAGATATAAAATATAAAATACTTAAAGATTATAAATTTTCGTTGTGCTTTGAAAACAACGCAAGAAGCGGCTATTTCACCGAAAAGCTGTTCCACGCCAAGATAGCCGGAACGATTCCAATCTATTTTTCTAATGACGATTTCGGAAAAGACTTCAACGAAGAATGCTGTCTTAATTTATGTCATTTTGAAACGCGGGAACACTTGCTGGAGAAAATAGTGAAGGTAGATAATGATAGAAATATGTATAGAAAAATATTCAATCAGCCCCTTTTTATTGATAATAAAATAAATCAATCTTTCTACCCAGAGAATGTTCTGGACTTCTTTGACTCTTCTGTCTTAAAATGACAAATTGAAGATCTTTAGATCCAAAGTAGACTGGAGCCACTCTTTTCAGGAGCTTATAACCCTTTGGGAAAAAAAAGGCTTTTGCGAGGTCGTAGAGACCAAAGAGCAATGCTCTTGGGGCGAAGAGCTTGGGGGGATTTTGCTCTATGAGCACGATGGCCTATCTAGCTTGCCAGTAGATTGGGATATAGCCCTATTTGCGAATGAGGTTTACAACGGAAGCAATACTTCTCCTTGGGTTTACTGGCCTAAACACCCCAAAAAAATGGCCGATTCGATTAATGAATTCGGCATATATAACTTTGACCAAAGAAACATAAGTTCCATATTTTTAGGCAAGGTGCAAAATACTACCCAACTTGAAAAAAGGACCTCAAAGAACTGGAATGAGTCTGTTGAGGTTTTCTCCATGCCTATCGAGCTCAATGGCAAGTCAGAATATAAAACCCCATACGAAGATTATTTATCTCAGATAAGAAACTCCAAATTCGGATTGTGCCTATCTGGATGCTCCCTGAAGTCAAGCAGGGAAATAGAGCTAATGGGGTCAGGTACAGTTCCCATATTCACGGAGAACGTAGACAATAAATACTTTGAGCCGTTGAGGGAAAACTATCATTATTTTTACGCTGAACATCCGCAACAAGTAGAAGATATAATAAATAGCTGCTCAAAAGAGCAATGGAGAGAAATGTCTGCTCACTGTGTCGATTGGTATTTTAGAAATGCCTCCATTGAAGGTTCGTTCGAAACTACCGAGTATATAATACAAGAATTGAGAAAAGAAAAAAATGGAAGCTGACCCATACGAAGATTTTTTAAAGGCTCTATTAAGCAAAGAAGAAGCTAATATAGCATTTAGCAAAGAAGTCCTTAACGGAAATCCATTTTGCGCGGCAAAGATCGGCATGGTAGAAGCCATGTCTTTAATGCATTATTTCCAACACTCGGAACCCAGAACCTACTCTGGGGTAGGGAACCTTATGTTTGTTAACGCGGGAATTTTCCCGCCTGAAGCAAAAAGCTTTGATGAATTCAATGAAGAGTACTTAGATCACATAAAAGATTTGGACTTTTTTGGAATGTGGATATTTGGTCCCGAACCGCAAGGAGTTACCGAAAAAAATGTTTTCACGGATTACGCAAAAAACGCAGTGATAGTTAAAGCTGGGTCTTGGGATCCTTTCCATTATAAAGACCCTTGGACTAAAGAGCTAAAAGGCAAGAAGGCTCTTGTTATATCCCCTTTCGCAGAGACAATCGAAAAACAATACAAGAAAAGAGAATTGCTCTGGGAAAACCCAAATATACTACCAGAATTCGAAAGCCTTAATACAATACAATGCCCAATGTCTGCGGGAATGGTAGGAGAATCCCCTTTCCCTAGCTGGAAAGATGGCCTAAATAAGATAAAAGAGAATATGGAAAAAATAGATTTTGACGTTTGTTTTGTAGGGGCTGGAGCTTGGGGCTTACCTTTGGCCGTTCACGCAAAAAGAATGGGCAAAATTGGAATACATAGCGCAGGAGATACCCAATTAATTTTTGGAATAAAGGGAAAAAGGTGGGACGACAATCCGGGAAGGGGAGGGGCTTATTACAACGAGCATTGGGTAAGGCCATCTAAAGATGAAACCCCGCAAAATAACTCCTTCATAGAAGGGGGGTGTTACTGGTAGCATGAAAACCTTCATAGTCCATTACACGAAGCTAAAAGACAGGAGGCACTTCATGGACCTTCAGTTGGGCAAATTAGGAATAACAGCCGAATACATAGAAGACTTCGATCAAGAAGACCTTACACCCGAAATAATAAATTCCGTTTATGAAAAATCACCAGAAAATTACGAAAATAAAATTAAAGGCTTATGGAACGAAGACGAATTTAAATACAGGGAGTTGGTCTTACCAGAAATTTCTTGCACCATAAAGCACTTTGAAGCCGTTAAAAAGGTCGCGGAAGACGAAGGCGAATACGGCTTTATCCTAGAAGACGATGTAGTTTTCTCAAAAGACTTTAACGAAAAATTTGAACACAATCTGAAAGCTACCCCAGAAAATTGGGATGCAATTTTTGTAGGGTCTGGGTGCGGGTTTGGATTTCAAAGAGTTAAATTATCTAGCTCGGAAAGAGTAAGTCATAACTGCTTTTTGATAGACCACCCAGCAACTAACTGCGCCGAAGCTTACTTACTTAAAAAGGAGACAGCAAAAGCTATCATAGATTCAGTATACCCATTTAATTTAATTAGCGATTGGGAATTAGCGTACCAATTCTATAAATTAAACCATAAAGTTTACTGGTGGTGTCCATCATTAATAGAACAAGGGTCAAAAAACGGAATGTACGAATCGACTCTAGACATCGGGCAAAGATAAATGAAGACCGTAGCCTTTAAAGACAACGCTCTTGCAGAGAGAGGGACTGGAACTGCTCTATACAACTACGCCTTCTACAACGAGCACCTACTTGGGAATAAATCTATAATTTTATACGACAAACTAAGAGAAGACCAAAATAACTTAGAGGTAGTGCAAAAATTTAAAGATAAGTTCCCAGTATACGGCATAGAAGACTTTAATGAGGGGGACAAAATATTAAAAAATCATAACTGCAATTATCTATTCATTATTGAGGGTGGAGACCAAGATAAAATGGCGAATGGATCCCCCCATAAAAGCTCTTTCGCGAAAACTTGCCACCAGTGCGTATTCAATTGTCACTTGCCGAGAGGGGATATTTATTGCTCTATAGCTCCATCAGTGAAAGGCAACGACGGCAAATATCCGGTAATCCCTAGGATGATTGACATAGACACAAGCGTCAAAGAGGACATGAGGGGAAGACTAGGGATACCTGACACAGCGACTGTTTTCGGAGGCTACGGAGGCAAAGGCCAATTTGATATTCCGATAGCCCAAATCGCAGCAAAGCTAGTAGCGAGAGAAGACCCAAATGTTTATTTTCTATTCGCTAATTTTCCAAGGTTCTGCGAAGAGTTTCCAAATATCATTCACTTACCCACCATCATAGACGTAAAAGAAAAAGTAAGGTTCATAAACACAACAGATGCTATGTTGTGGGCGAGAAGCGATGGAGAAACTTTTGGCCAAGCAATTGGCGAGTTTAGCTCAATGAATAAACCGATCATATGCTGCAATCCCCATAGTGATAGAGCTCATTTAGACATACTAAAAGAAAAAGCCATTATGTATCATGACCTAGACAGCTTAATTAAAATATTGGTAGAATTTAAAAAAGACGAAATGTCAGAGCAGGATTGGAATGCCTACGGGGAATTCTCCCCTAGCAAAGTAATGAAAAAATTCGACGATATATTCCTTAGCCATGAAAAATAAAAAAGATATGAAAATTGGATTTGTTGCAAGTTGCTGGGATTTGCTTCACGCTGGTCATTGCCTGTTTCTTAAAGACGCAAAGGCTCATTGTGACTACCTAATCGCTGGCCTCCAAACGGATCCAACGATAGATAGGCCAGAAAAAAATAAACCAATAATGTCTTTCGACGAAAGAAGAATCCTTTTGTCGGCCAATAGATACGTTGACGAAATAATGGTTTATGAAACTGAAAAAGACCTTGAAAAAGCTCTAGAAAAAATGCGCCCAG